>OLIQ01000178.1_pt1 | contig 35578 bp, 25 predicted proteins | sample 1609631 | NCBI WGS metagenome assembly OLIQ01 (sample SAMEA4350114, study PRJEB24818) | metagenome | biome: human; feature: gut; material: faeces | place: Denmark | collected 2013-09
GCTTTTCAATCTCCTCCGGGAAGTATTTGAGCAGCTGGTCCTCCAGACGATATTGCTTGCTCTGGTGGTCGGCTTTCATCAGCTTCAGGCGGGATACCTCCACATCCAAATCCATACGCTCCTTGATGCGGGGATCTCCGGCGCACAGGGCTTTGATCTCGGCAAAGGAAAGCGCCGTTTCATCCACATCATCGCAGGAGCGCACCGGCGATTTAGAAGTCATGATCTGGGAAATGAATTTCTGCTTATTCTCCACCGTCTGCCAGAGGTATGCGTCAAAGGTTCCTTCGGTCACATAGCGGTACACATGGACAAGAGGATTCTGGTTACCCTGGCGCTCGATACGGCCCTTGCGCTGGGCAAGGTCTCCCGGTCTCCACGGACAGTCCAGGTCATGAAGTGCCACCAGACGGTCCTGCACATTGGTGCCTGCGCCCATCTTGGCGGTGCTGCCCAAAAGGACACGAACCTGACCGGTACGGACTTTAGAGAACAGCTCCTTTTTCCGCACTTCGGTATTGGCTTCATGGATAAAAGCGATCTGGTCGGCAGGCATCCCCTGAGCAATGAGTTTCTGACGAATATCGTCATATACCGTAAAGACCGGTTCCTGCTCCGGCAGAGGCACAGCGCCTTCCAATGCGTGAAGCAGTGGATTATCCAGCGTTTTCGCCGCCTTGCTTGCAGGAGCTTTTGCCTGCGGTGTAGAAATGTCGCAGAACACCAGCTGGGTCAGCTTGTCAGCTTTGCCGTCCCGCCAGATCTGCATGATGTTGTCCACGCACTGATTGACCTTTGTGCCAGGTTCATCCGGCAGCATCTGGTTGACGATCCTCTGGTCCAGCCCCAGCTTGCGGCCATCCGAGGTGATTTTGAGCATATTATCCACCGACGGGTCCACACTGCCTCTGTGTACTTCGGAAGCGCGCTCGGAGAGGGCCTTCACCATTTCCTGCTGGTGTTCGGTGGGCTGTGCCACGATGTTGTGGTATTCCACTTCTGGGGTGGGCAGGTTCAACTGGTCGGCGGTCTTGATGTCCGCCACCTCTTTGAACAGGTTCATCAGCTCCGGCAGGTTGAAAAACTTGGAGAATCGGGTGCGCGCCCGATAGCCGGTTCCCTCCGGGGCCAGTTCCAGCGCCGTGACGGTTTCTCCGAAACGGCTGGCCCAGCAGTCGAAATGGGTCATGCTCAGTTCTTGCAGGCGGTCATACTGGAGATACCGCTGCATGGTGTAAAGCTCGGTCATGGAGTTGCTGACCGGGGTTCCGGTTGCAAAGATAACGCCACGGTTTCCGGTAATCTCGTCCATATAGCGGCACTTGGCAAACATATCGGAGGATTTCTGCGCGTCCGATGTGGAAAGACCAGCCACATTCCGCATTTTTGTGTATAGAAACAGGTTTTTATAGTTGTGGGCCTCGTCCACAAACAAACGGTCCACACCCAGCTGCTCAAAAGTCACCACATCGTCTTTTCGTCCCTCGGCTTGCAGCTTTTCCAGTCTGGCTTCCAGAGACTTTCTGGTACGCTCCAGCTGCTTGACGGTAAAACGCTCGCCGCCACTGGCCTGTACCTCTGCAATCCCCTCAGTGATCTCGTCGATCTGTTCATAGAGAAGCCGTTCCTGACGCTCCCGGCTGATGGGGATACGCTCAAACTGGCTGTGTCCCATGATGATGGCATCATAATCACCCGTCGCAATACGAGCGCAGAACTTCTTTCGGTTATGGGTCTCAAAGTCCTTTTTGGTGGTGACTAAGATATTGGCGGAAGGATAGAGACGCAGAAACTCCGACGCCCACTGCTCGGTCAGGTGATTTGGAACCACAAAGAGAGATTTCTGGCACAAGCCCAGGCGTTTTGCTTCCATCGAAGCGGCCACCATCTCAAAGGTTTTGCCTGCGCCTACTTCATGTGCCAACAGGGTATTTCCTCCATACAGCACATGGGCAATGGCGCTTTTCTGGTGTTCCCGCAGGGTAATGGCCGGGTTCATGCCCCCAAAAGTGATGTGGCTGCCATCATATTCGCGGGGACGGGTAGAGTTCATTTCTTCGTTGTACTGGCGCACCAAAGTCTGGCGGCGCTCCGGGTCTCTCCAGATCCAGTCCCTAAAGGCTTCCCGGATCGCCTGCTGTTTTTGAGCCGCCAGGGTGGTCTCCTTGGCGTTCAGCACGCGGCGCTCTTTTCCGTCTGCGTCCTCTATGGTGTCATAGATACGGACATCCCGCAGGTTTAAGGAATCCTCCAGAATCTTGTAGGCGTTGGCGCGGCTGGTCCCATAGGTGGTATAAGCTGCCACATCGTTGTAGGATACGGAAGATTTCCCCTTGATCTGCCATTCAGCGGTAAAGGACGAATAGTTGACCTCGATACTGCGCTGGAGATAAAACGGGGTGTTGAAGGTCTCGTACATAAACTGCTGGATGTACTCTTTGTCGATCCAGGTAGCGCCCAGACGCACCTCAATCTCCGACGCATCCAGGTCTTTGGGCTGGGCGGCGGTAAGAGCTTCCACATTGACTGCAAAAGAAGGGTCCTGCTGTGCCGCCCGCTGCGCCTGACGCAGTTTGCGGCGTACATTGCCAGAGAGGTATTCATCAGCAGTCACATAATGGGGCGTTCCGTCCTGCTCCAACTGTCCCGGTACACGGAAGATTACGCCTTGCAGCTCTCCGGCCAGTTCTTCTTTTGTTTTTCCGGTAAGCTGGCTCATATAGTCCATATCCACGCAGGCTTTTTCCGAGATGGACACCGCCAGTGCTTCACTTGCCGTATCCACCACAGCCACCGCCTGATGGGGCTTGATGGTCCGCTTGGTGAACATATCTGCCTTACGTTCCAGTTTCCCGTCCTCGTCGATGACTTCCAGCGCACAGAGCAGGTAATAGGAAGAATCATCTGCATAGGCCAGACGGTTTGCACGGTCATTGATGAGACCGTATTTGGAAGAAAAGCTGTCATAGAGGCTGTTCAGTTCCGCCTGCTTCTCCCGAATGGTGCTGTCCGGAACCGCTGCATCCATCTGAAGGTCGATCAGTTCCTGCACACAATCACGCAGTCCCACAAGACCTTTTACACGGGCTTCGGCGGTGGCGTTGAGGTCAGGGCGCACCATACGGCTGTTTTCCCGGTAGTACACCTGCCCGTCTACAATGGCATAGGAATAGTTCTTCACATTGGGGTCGGCAGGAATGGAGGTGTCAATAGCTTCGCCTTCGCCCAGCTCCGGCAGCTCTGCCTCCTGATAAGTGCCATGAATATACTTCACCGCATCATGCAGCTGGTCGGAAAGCTCCAGTCCCTCGATAGGGTTCACGGTGTAGTCCATACCATGTGCAGTGCTTACCGGCTCCTGTCTGCCCAGCACCATTTCCGGGTGGTCGATAAAATACCGGTTGATAGCAAATCTGTCCTCCGTCTGTCCGGTTTGAGTCCATTCCGGCACAATGTCCAGCGGGCGGTCCCGCTTTTGGAGGAAAATGATGTCCGATACCACCTCGGCACCGGCATTCTTTTTGAACGCGTCATTAGGCAAACGGATCGCTCCCAGCAGCTCGGCACGCTGGGCAAGATAGCGGCGCACGGTGGAATCCTTGGCGTCCATAGTATAGCGGGAGGTTACAAAAGCCACCACGCCGCCGGGACGCACCTGGTCCAGTGCTTTGGCGAAAAAGTAGTTGTGAATACTAAAATTCAGCTTGTTGTAGGCTTTGTCATTGACCTGATACTGACCGAAAGGTACATTGCCGATGGCAAGGTCAAAGAAGTCACGCCTATCGGTGGTCTCAAAGCCGCCTACTGTGATGTCCGCCTTGGGATAGAGCTGCTTTGCGATGCGCCCGGAAACAGGGTCCAGCTCCACGCCGTACAGACGGCTGTTTCGCATTTTCTCCGGCAGCATACCAAAGAAATTGCCCACACCCATAGACGGCTCCAGAATATTTCCGGTCTCAAATCCCATACGGTCCACCGCTTCATAGATGGCCTGAATGACCGTAGGGCTGGTGTAATGGGCGTTGAGGGTAGAGCTTCTGGCGGCGGCATATTCCTCCGGGGTCAGCAGTTCTTTTAGCTGGGCATACTCTAAAGCCCATGCCGGTTTCTCCGGGTCAAACGCATCAGAGAGACCGCCCCAGCCCACATATCGAGAAAGAACCTCCTGCTGTTCGGGGCTTGCCTGCTGTCCGGCAGCTTCCAGCTCTTTCAGCAAACGAATCGCATTGACATTTGCCTGGAACTTGGCTTTCGGACCGCCTTCGCCCAAATGCTCATCGGTAATGCGGAAGTTTTTTGCATTGCGGCGCAGGTTAGCCTTGTATTCCTCATAAGATGCTTCCTCGGCAGCTTTGGCATTGGGAAAGGTCTGCCACTGGCCATTGACCTGAATGGAAACCGGGTGTTCATCCAACACTTCCTCAAAGGTTTTCTCCGGCTCAGTCACAGGGGCTGGTGGCTCCGGCTCCTCGATATGCAGTCGTTCCACCACCACATCATAAGGCAGATTGTTCTTATCGCCCGGATAGACGGCCATGGTCTCGGAATGGAAGGTCGGGGATTCGGTAGCCGGTTGGGGCTGTTCCTGTCCAAAACCGTCCTGCTGACGGGCGTACATCCCGCGCAGCAAAGGTGCAACCTCATCCCAGCGGAAATACAGCATAGCCAGACGCTTTTCCTCTGCATCCATGACTTCCAGCTCTATGCCCTGTGCCGTGGTACGGTAATCGGCAATATCGCCAGTCTCCAGATTCAGTGTCTCGATCTCACCGGAATAGGCTCTGCTCAGCCAGTAGGCGATCTCGCTGTTGCTCCTGCCGGATTGCAGCAGCGTGGAAATCTGCTTTTTATCCGCTTCATCCATCAGTCCATGAGCCAATACATCCCGCAAGTCCTGATCTGCCTTGTCCGGGTCAATAGGAAGAAACTCGGTATAGTAAGCATTGCGGCGGTCTGCCCGAAGCAGCTGCTCGAACTGTTCTTTGCGCTCTGCCCGGTAGATGGGATATACCATCCCGGTGGGCAGAAGCTGTACGGTGTCCTCCCGCAGCTCGGTGATCTGATAGGCGTCATCCTCGATATACACGGTATCGCCCACGGCATAGACCGGGGCGGCTGGGTCATAGGAGGTTCTTTGCGGAATTGGGCGGCGAACTGCGTCATATTCCTCATCGGAAATGGAAACTTCGGAAGTCTGCTCTGTCTCGGCATCTGCGATCTGCTCTGCATCTGACATCACCTGTTGGATAAACGGGGCATTGTCCAGTTTTTCCGGGTCTGTCACCTGTCCGTTGACGATCCCTCTTTCTTCCAGGGCTTCCCGGATGGCGATGGGGTCGATGTTGTCAAAACGGTTCTGTTCTTCTTCGGTATAGAACCGTTCCTCCTGAATGAGCTGGGCAAGCCTGCGCTGTACCTTCGGCCAGGGCAGCTGCGTTTCCTCCGGGCTGCCGGCACGGACAACGAACAGGCTGTTGCTGTTACTGCCGCCGTATTCCTGAGCCAGCCATGCGGCGGTATCTTTTTCTCTTGCATGGTCTTTCATATAGCGGACAACAGCGTGTTTACTCTCGATATTGCCGTTCCATGCACAAAGGGCAGTATCAATATCTTCCTGAGAAAGAGGGCGCAGAAGTTCATGGAGCTTTGGATAGGTTTCGTCGATCACTTCCCGGTGCAGACGCTGGCGGAACTCCGGCACATCCGAATAGAGTCGGATCAGCTCCATATCCTTAGAACCAAGGACCGCACGGCGCACAGCGGCATTACCCTCGATGACAGCATTTTCACGGTCAGAATGACCGCAGGCATTGCGATATGCGGTATCCTCGGAAATGGCGGCAGTCACCACAGGCTTATACTGCTCAAACTGCTCCCCAAGGGTAGGCTTTGGCGTTTCTTTCTCCACCTCCGGCTGCTGTGCTTGAATGGCATCTTCTTCTGCCAGTTCCTTTTCAGCCTGGATTTTGTCATACTGCGCCTGTTCCTGTTCGGTAAGATAGCGGTCTTTCTGGACAAGTGAGGTAATGCGCTTGGCAACCTTTTCCCAGTTCAAGTGAACATCCGGGCAGTCCTGCTTTTTATAGTGCAGTCCTTTCCCATCGTGATCTTCGCCGCTGTGTGTTGCGCCGGACAGGGCATGAGAGCGTCCGCCAATGCCATACTCGTCTTTGAGGAATCTCACTTTCTCCTTATCCGTATGGTTTGCCATGAAGAACGCATAGATACGGCCTTTTCCTCCGGCGAAACTGCTTCCGCCGGTCATGGCGGCGTCGATCTCATCCTCGGTAATAAAGTGCTGGACGGTTGGCACTTGGGAAAGCTCTGAAGAAAAGGTCCTGCGGGGCAGGTCAAGGTCCTTCAGGTTCTCCCAGATCTCCCTCGGTCTATGATAGTGAAAACGCAACAGGTCACGGTCCTGCTGATAGGCAGTCCAGAAGGCGGCGTATTCTTCCTTGAGGGTCTGGCGGAAAGCCGGGTCACTCAGCTGCTCCGTCAGGCGGCGGGTCTCCTCCGGGAAACCATTGCCTTTGATCTCTGACAGGCAGGACAAATATCCGGCTTTTCTGGCGTCCTCACTGAGATCGTGATACAGATGCCAGAGCTTTTCCGAGAGGAGGGAGCGTTCATAGCCTGCCGCTTCTGCAAGCTCCACATTGGAGGCAAACTGACCACTTTCCAAAAGCTCCCCGATACGCTCTGCGGCACTCTCCCAGGAAATGACCTGGGCAGACCTGTCATAACGGACAGACTTCCCATGGGAAAGATGGATACCATCCTCGGCATACCATGCGCTCACACTGCCAAGGCCATTGCCGCCGTGGTACAGCGTTTTCAGTATCTCGGCAATCTCAGCGGTGGTTTTCTGCTTTTCAAAGGCTGCAACCACACGCTCCCTTTGACGGTCTGTATTGCCGCCCAAACGCAGCACATGGTCGATGTCATTTTGGGCAAAAGAAAAAGCAGAGGATGTATGCGCTACATTCTCTGCTTCATCTATGGATTGGATCTGTTCCGCTTCGGAGAGGAACAGGTTTAGAGTCAGCTGTTGATAAGCTCCGCCATCAGGATTTCCTCGGCCTGGGCTTTGCAGGTGTTCATCAGCCCCACCCACTTCATGGGATCGCTGGCTTTCAGTTCCTCGGTGGCTCCCGCTTCCTTCGCCAGCTGGGGCATCATCTGCTCCAGTCTGCTCTGGGCGGTCTCGTCGATCTCCAGAAGGTGCGGGTACAGCTTCTCGCTCAGCAACATCTGGTTGTAGAGGATGGGACGGTGTTCCTTCAGGTAGGTTTTCCTCATCCTGCCGTACTTGCCCAGGGTTTTCTCCGGCTGCTGGCTCAGCTTCAGGTCGGGAATCAGATAGTCTCCGTTCTGGATATAGGTCATGGGATTGTTCATCTTGTTTGCTCCTTTCTTGGTTGGCTTCGCGCTCTGCATTTCGGACGGTAACGCCGATCTGCCGCAGCACCTGCTGGTTGATCTGGCTGACCGCTGTTCCCAGCGCTCCGATGGTTGCCGGAGTATTGAAATCAAAGATCGCCATGAAATCTTCGTGGTCGAAGTAGCGTTCCGGCTCCAGTCCACAGCGGGACATCAAAGCGTAAGTGATACTGACGGTGGCTGCTGCCTTGAACTGTACTCCGATGTTAAACTCATCATATTCCTCCAAAAAGGAACCGTCAACGATATAGAAGAAGTCCTGCTGATGCTCCGTCCAGTATTCCTCAGCCAGTTTTCCGGCTACCTCCGTGAGCTGTCCGGCAAGGTCATCACCGGAAACATCATAGGTGCGCTCCAGCATGGCCTGCACGGAATCCAGATGGCGCTCCTCCAGCTGCCACAGCCAGGGAGTGCGGGAATGTTCACGGGTTCCGGTGTCGGAAATGTCAAAGACATAACGCAGGCGAGGTCTGTCCCCGGAATCGTCCACCAGAGCAATCCCTTTGGAACCGCGCCTTACATACCGGCCCATCTTTTCATTCCACAAATCGTACTCCGCACAGGCGGTGGCGTCCGGTCGCTGGGCATAGATCATCAGCTGCTCATGGAACGGGTACTTGTAAAGGCGGGAAGCAGTAGTGAGAAACCCTGCCCATTCCTGCCAGCTCCCCGTGAGCTGCGTTGTTACCTTCTCCGCCATCTGTGCATATAGTTCAGCTTTGGTTGGCATAGTGTTCTGTCCTCCTTTCAGTTTTGGGGTAAAAAGGTGGGGTGGCATATTGCCACCCCATCCCTGCGATTATAGTGTTTACTGGTCAAAATCCGGATACAACTCCAGCTCGGCAAACTCGGCATCACTCATGGCCTGGAGCTTGCCCAGTGCGCTGTCTGTCAACTCCCGCAGCTCGGTTTCCTCCGGGGCCAGCTCGCCGCGCATCTCACGCAGGCTGTCGATCAGTCCGGTGCGGCTGCCGGTATTGTAAATGCACATCAGGTTCATTTCCTCAAAAGTAAAGTTTCCCATATCAAATCTCCCTTTCCGCACTCTTTTTGGGCGCTGTCTTTTTGTGTTCTGCCTTGGGCTGGCTTTTCAGCTGCTCCATGACGGACTTTTTCTTTTCCCGTTCCTCCCGATGGGCAGCGGCAGCCAAATCCATGAGGGAAATGGACTGACCGCTGCGGGCCTGCTGTTCCAGCTCTGCCACCGTAGGCTCTTTTGCGCCATTGTTGATGATACCGTCGATCATGCCGTAATCGTCCTCCACGGCCATCTCCGCATTTTTCAGCGGATTTTCCGGCAGGAATCCGGGGATCTGGGTAAAACCAACACTGTCACAGTAATGACAGGATACCTTACCCTCCTGCTTGATCGCAACGATGTCACTGACACTCATAGAAGGACTGTGAAAATCCGCCGGTTTTTGCAGATTAAACTGCTCATATAGTTTTTCCAGCTGCTCCGGTACCGTGCCAGACTCCCTCAGCGGAGCAGTGTAAATGAGATCATAATTGCTGCGGTCTATGGAAATGTCATGGGACTTTAGCCAGTCCAGATTCATAAAGCGCACATTCTGCGGATCGTCACGGCTCACCTGATAGATGGCAAAGCAATCTCTGTTCTGAGCAAGAAATGCCTGTTCCCGTTCCTGCTGATGTTCCTGGCGCTCCATGACCTTTTCGTGGAACTGAGGGCTTTTCTCCCATTCCTCACGGTCCACACCGAAAATGCCGCCATGATCCATGATTTCCTGCGAGTCAAATACCATACTCTCCGTATTGTCCTCATGCAGCACATAGACAGTCAAACCAGCGGCATCCAGTTCCAGCGCCCGTTCTCTGGTGACAGGGAGCATCCCATCATAGAAGTAGCCGTATTCCTGCATATCCGGTGTGGATACCTGCTCATCAGGCATAGGGTATTCATCCAGCGCCTGCTCTTGTGCTTCCGGCAGCTGAGAAGAAGCAGCCATCTGACTGGCCTCTGCCTGCATCTGCTGGTAGGCAGCTTCCTGCAAGGTCTCAATCATGGACAACGGTGCGTATTTTACCGAGTCTCTGCCCAAATCGTTGTCATCACAAATCTGGAGAACTGCCTTCATGCGGGAAATCTCCGGCATATCCAGCTGACCACCATCCAACTCTTTCATGGACGCGGCATCGTAAAGGGTATAGTCCCAGCCGCTGTCACAGGACTGGATATGAAGATAGGTGGCATTGTCGATCAGAAACAAAGCCTCCTGCTGATTGGCGTCCGCCCCCAGCACTTCCATTTCCGGCATTGCCGCAGCCAGTTCCTTTACCGCTTTTTGCACCAGAGGATTATCACGGTAATAGTCGATTGCCTGGATGGTGTCCAGGTCAATGGTCTGGCCGGTCAAAATCGGAAAAGGTCCTTCATAGTCGCTTCCGTCTTTCAGCTCAAAACCAATGCCCTTGATCCCGTTCATTCGTTCTGCCGGAATCTCCTGATAAATGCGGATTGCTTCCTCCAAAGACAAGTTATCGTGGTATTCTCCGAGGTTTGGAAATTCCATGCACTCTGCTACATAGTAAGTCAGATTGCTGGTTGGCTGCTCTATCGGGGCGGTTTCCGGCTCTGCCTTTGCATGAGGGTCGATTCCGCGCTCTTTGCAGATTTCCTTATAGTGGCGCTCAATGTCGGAGATCAAAGTGCCGGAGGTTTTGTTGATGGTCTCCAAACTGGCTCTCAGTTCTTTCAGCTCCTTGCCTTGACTCCAACTGGCAATATAGCCAAAGCTGTTTTCTCCAGTCTCGATGCCAAAATACTTGCAGACCGCATAGGAGATGCTTTCAGCCTCCACTTCTTCCGTGTGACGATCTTTCCTCTGTTTCTGCAAAAACTGGGAGAGGGTAGAAAAGCCACCGGTAAAATTCAGCCCTTTTTCCTCGGTCAGCATCAAGCGTCCATCTTCCGTCAGTTCCAACGGCTCTGTCAGCAGAACGGAGCCTGCATGGTTTACAACCACTCGTTCTTCCACACAGACCGGATCTCCAGGATCGTAGTCAGAACCGCGCAGGTCATAGCAATAAACGCCCTCTGGCAGATTATCGCGAGCAATCCGTCCGTTGGAGAACAGACCAAGTTTATCAAACAGCTCGATCTCCTGATATTGCTCGTCATTGGCAATCTGGATCTTTTTCTGATTGTGGAGCTTGCTGTGAGCAATCTCGTGAACCGTGGCCGAAACCGTCTGCACCTCGCTCATGCCCTGACGAATGGCAATTTTCTGATGATCGGCAGAAAAATAGCCGTCCGTATCGGCGGCCATTGCTTCAAAAGTAATCGGCACCGGTGCGCTGCGGCGCAGGGCCTCCATGAATGCCTCATAATTTGGCACATTGCCAGAAAGGGATGATGCAAGCTCCGGCAAAGGTTTCCCGTCGGTCTGGCTCACATCAAAGACCTTGACCGGACGAAACATGGGGATCTCGATTTCTTTTTCCTCTGTAACGATTTTTCCGTCTTTATCCAAAATCGGAGCCTTGGTATCCGGGTCCAGCTTCTGCTCCTCGATTTTCTTCTTATACGGTGTCGGGGCAATGATGGTAATGCCATGCTCGCCCTTTTTTACATGACGCTCAAACTGGTCTTTCCACTTATTGTATCCGGCTACCAAAGTGGCGTCCGGCTTCTGCATATAGATGAGCATGGTGTTGTTTACCGAATAGCGGTGGAAGCGGGACATGACGGACAGATAGCGCATATACTTTTCACTCTCAAACAGTTCTTTGATGCCCTGCTCGATGCCATCTGTGATTTCCCTTAGCCGTTCTCGGTTGGTGGGTTTGTTCTCAGCCATGATTTTCAATCTCCTTTCCAAGTGTGTGATTTCTGCTGTGTGTTCTGCAATCCATGCCTTTTGTTCTTCTTCACTTTCATAAAGAAAAAGGTCCAGCAGGTACTCTACATAGGCTTTCTTCTGGATTGCTTCCACAAAACGGGGGTGCGGTTCTTCCTCCGGTGTCCTGGGAGAACGGTCGGCTTCCCATTTTTTCAGCAGATAGTAGTAATCGGACAGTACGCGGTAACAGCGCTGTCGATCCTCCCGAAACTTCTGTGCCTCGTTTTTTTGCCGGACATATCTCCTGCGGGGAGGGGCCTGACTGTCATAGATCAGGCCAAAGTCCTGTGCCAGTTTCTCCGCCGCTTCTTTTGGGGAGAGGTCAAAGAGCTTTGCGGTAAAGTCGATCACATCCCCATCTTCACCGCATCCAAAGCAGTGGAATCGCTGGTCTACCTTCATGCTGGGGTTCTTATCATCGTGAAAGGGACAGCAGGCCATGCCATTTCGCCTGACTTTTATCCCGTAAAACTCTGCCGCTTCTCTGGTGCTGACCGACTGCTTGACCGCTTCAAATACATTCTCTGCCATGTGCCTTTAACTGCCGGACTTTTTCACAGGGGGCTGGTATCCGGCGGCTTTCGCACGCTCACTGGCAGCTTTGCGACGCTCGGCGCTGTATGGCTCCCGGACTGATACACACCGCTTGGGGACGGTAAAGTTATGGGCGTCCTTTCGGGTGATCTGGTCGGGGTGCTTTTTTGCCAGCAGTTCCAGCTTCTCCATCAGACGGGGATCGTGGGTGTAGACCTCAGCCATTGGTTCTGCCTGGTTATAGAGGAGAATGGTTTCCCGTTCCACTAAAGAGAGCTTCATCGGCTGCCTCCTTTCCGCTGGTCAAATTCCAGCTTGAAGTTGGCATACTGTCCATCGTCCTCCAAAACCACAGTGGCATCGTAGGTCTTGCCGGTTTTCTCCGAATATAGCCCCGTCACACGGACACAGCCATCGTTCAGCAGCGCAGACACCACAGCTTTGGTCGGCTGTTTTTTCTTGGCAGCCCACCATTTGTTGTTTTTCCAGATTGCAAATTTGCAAGAATCATTCTGACAGAAGAAGCCTTTTTGCAGTTCTGCAACTTCACCGCCGCAGCGAGGGCATTTGCCCACCACCTCACGGGGCGGAGTGAACAGGTACTCAGTTCCCTTGATGACCTGATAAGTCCCCACCAGATCTTTCAGCATGGTGCTGATCCCGTCCAAAAACTCCTCCGGGGCAAGCTGCCCGCGCTCGATCTCGCCCAGTCGGTACTCCCACTCGGCAGTCAGAAGCGGCGATTGCAGTTGTTCCGTCAGAACGGTGATCAGGGAAACTGCATCGTGGGAAGGGAGAAGCTGCACCGTTTTCCTGCTCTTTTTTCGTTCCAGAAAACCGGCAGATACCAGCTTTTCCAAAATACCGGCACGGGTGGCCGGTGTCCCCAGACCTTTTCGCTCGGCGTCCTCCGGCATATTCTCTTTTCCGGCAGTCTCCATTGCGGACAACAAGGTATCCTCCGTAAAGTGCTGAGGCGGACTGCTTTTGCCTTCTTTGACGATTGCCGCAGCAACCGAAAGGGTCTGTCCTTCGGTCAGCTCCGGCAGGGCTTTCTCTGCGCCCTCTTTTTTCGGCTCTGCATCCTTCATTTTGGCACGGTAAGCGTCCTCCAGTGCTTTCCATCCGGGGTGCTTCACCGTTTTTCCCTTGGCGGTAAATTTCCCACCGGCACACGCTGCAATCACAACGGTTTCCGAATAGATATGGGGCTGGGCCACGGCGCACAGCAGGCGCAGGGCCACCAGCTCCAGCACTGCTTTTTCTCCCGCAGGAAGGGCAGAAAGGTCTGCATCCTTGAGATTTCGGGTGGGAATTACTGCGTGGTGGTCGGTTACTTTCTTATCGTTGATGACCGCACCGGCATCACAGGAAATGGCGATCCCTTTCCGAAACGGCATAGCATTGGCAACCAGATTCACCAGCACCGGCAGGCTGTCTGCCATATCACCGGTCAGATAGCGGCTGTCAGTACGGGGATAGGTGCAGAGCTTCTTTTCATACAGGCTTTGCAGATAGTCCAGGGTCTGCTGGGCTGTAAATCCAAGCAGGCGGTTGGCATCTCTTTGCAGAGTAGTCAGGTCATAGAGGGCAGGCGGCTTTTCGGACTTTTCCTTGCACTCCACCTTTTTGATTGTGACATTTGCACCCCGACAGGTTTCTTTCAGCTGCTTAGCAGCGGCCTTATCCGCCATGCGCTCCCCGGATACGGTAAGACCGGGCAGCTCCAGCGCCACGGTATAAAAGGGGACCGGCTGAAAGGTGTCGATCTCAGCTTCTCGCTGAACAATAAGCGCCAGCGTCGGGGACATCACGCGCCCGATGTTGAGGGTTCGGTGATACAGCACGGAAAAAAGCCTTGTCGCATTGATTCCCACCAGCCAGTCGGCCTTGGCACGGCAGAGGGCAGCATCCCGAAGTCCGTCATAATCCGCACCGGGGCGCAGGTTTGCAAAGCCTTCCCTTATGGCAGAGTCCTCCATCGAAGAAATCCAGAGCCTTTTCATCGGCTTCTTGCAACCTGCCAGCTCATAGACGCTACGGAAGATCAACTCGCCCTCGCGTCCGGCATCGCAGGCATTTACCACCTCCGAAACATCCGGGGCATTCATCAGCTTTTTGAGAATATCAAACTGCTTTTTCTTATCTTTTCCCACCACCATCTGCCAATGTTCCGGCAGGATAGGCAGATCATCATATCGCCACTTGGCATACTTTGGGTCATAGCTGTCTGCATCCGCAAGACCGGCCAGGTGGCCCACGCACCAGCTGACACGCCAGCCGTTGCCCTCCAGATACCCGTCCTTACGGACGGTTGCGCCGATCACCGCAGCCAGACTTTGTGCAACCGATGGTTTTTCAGCAATCACTAAATTCATAATCTTCAACCTCCCATTCTTCCCGCACAGGCGTGTGCAGTTTTTTCTCTATGCTGTTTTCCTCATCCAGTAACAGGTTATAGCCAAACCGATAATCATAGCGGTACAGTTTCCCCAGCAGGTCATTGATGATGATGCGGCAAGCCAAAATAATACGGGGCTTATACACCTGCATCAGCTGGTAGCGTTGATAATTGCTGTAATATTCTTCATGACGGTGGGTATTGCTGACGGTATCTTCAAACAAAATATCTACTGCATCCCGGCAACCATCCTCTTTTTCCCCCTCCATACAGTTCAAAAGTTCCATTACCATAGGGAAGCTCTGTTCATCCATAGGAGCTTCTGCTGCAAGAAAACCAATCAGAGCAGATAAGAGCAGACAGGCTGCTGTCTGTTCCTGATCCGTCAAAACAGCCATTGTTTTCTCCACATTTGGCAGGATCTTTTCTTTCACAAAATCTGCCGCATCACCGGAATAAAGCTGACGGATAGAATCTATGGACAATGAAACTGTCACGGTATCTAAGGAGAAATCAAAGGGGTCATCTTGCTTTGGCGTTCTCCGAAGTTTGTTTAACATGGTAGAAAGAATGTCGCCGCCAAAATACACGGCGATCACCAGCAGGTCAAAAACAGCAATCAGCTTGATAAATATAATCAGAACACTCATTTTTTTCGTTTCCTTTCTTTAAGCCAGCGTTCCATCTCTCGGTGACAGATACCTACGCAGGGTCTTCCATAATTCCCGCAACCATAGCAGGGGTGGCTGTGGGGTAAAGAAGGAGGACGGGAAGTTTCCTTCCCGCCCTCCGGCCTGCGTGTCATCATGCGTTCATAGGGACTGTCTGTGAAACGGGTCATTTCACACTGTCCTCATCATCTTCTTCTGTGCTGCCCCCGTCAGCATCCGGTTCGTCCGACTCCTCATCCTCGGTTTCCCATTCCTCGGAATCTTCCTCGCCATAATCATAATCGTCCAGACTGTCATTGCCCTTGGTCTTAGGCTTATTCTTAACGAGCTTCAAGTAGGCAAATACGCCACCGCCACCAAGCAGAGCCAGCAAAAGGACCAGCGCAGCCGGGTTCAATCCGGCAGGCTTCTCTTTTTCCGGCTCCGATGTTTCTGCCGGAGGTTCCGGTGCTTTGCCCGTACATTTACTCTTATCAGTTGCGCAGACCGGGCAGGCCGTATTGACTGCCCCTGCTTCACATTTTGTTGAACAGCTGCATACCGCAGGCATCTCCTCTTTGGGTTTTCCATCTTCCATCAGCGCCGCAAGGTCTGCATCGTCCACCTGATTCAGAAAGTGAACAGCAGTCTCCTTGTCCTCATTCGCCCTATCAATCAGGATGTAAAAGTAATTTCCAGCTTTGGTCGTAACAGTAATAAGCTGCTTATTGCCTCCAAAATCATCCACCAATGCCGCATTCCCCTCCGGTGTAAGTGCCGGTGCCGGTTCTGTTTCTTCCACAATCACATTGCTGTCATTGGTAGAATCCTCTGCCGGTGCCGCCGGAGCCTGTTCTGACCCCTGTGCGAAAGCAGGGATCGTAAAGCCAAATGCCACAACCATTGTCAGGCAAAGGGCGGAAAGTGTTTTGCAAATTCTTTTATTCTTCATAAGCGGTAGCCTCCTGATTATTTGATTCCGACAGTGCTGTATCTCTGCCGTGGTTCATTCCACCGGAAAGCATAGCGTTCAGCTGTGCTGGAGTCATGCGTAACGCACGAACCATCTGAACGATTTCCAGATTCTCTGCCTCCGTTTTCTGTGCTTCCAGGGTCTTGAGCTTTTCCTGATATTCCGCAATCTTCTCACGGGTTTTCTCAATTTCCTGGTCGATACGTTCAATTTTGTTTTTTGCCATAACCGTTCACTCCTTTCCACAAAGTCTGTTACCAGTTCATCAGGCCGTAGCCCTTAATACTTTGATAATTCAGGTCATAACTTTTGATCTTGCAGGCATCGCCGGAATTTCCCTCCACGGTATAAACACGGCTGCCATCCGTACCGATCACGATACCCACATGGTCTGCTGTCCCATCCAAATCCCAATCAAAGAAAATTGCATCTCCGGGAGCCAGATTGTTATAGCCTCTTGCACCCCATTGTCCATGAGACTGGAACCACGGAACGCCCTGCCACTCACAGCCTGCAAAGCGCGGTTCACTTTTTCCAGCCTGGTTATAACACCAGGATACAAAGCAGGCGCACCACTCCACGCGGCTGTCAAAGCCATACCAGCTCCAATAAGGATAGCCGCCCACATTGCCGACCTGACGCTTGGCCAGCTCCACCAACTGCGGATTTCCGGGACGGGTTCCATTTACAAACTGTACACCGGTCAAGTCCTCGGAATTGCTCATGTCAGGGGAACCACCGCCAAACAACAGCGGCTTATTGCCCATGGTCTGCCGGTAAACCTGATACATTTCCATCTGCTCCGGGGTCAGTAACTCCGACGCCACAGCGGAAATGGGCTTGCTGGTGAGTTTCACATTCAAAATGTAATACTCATAGGGGACTTCTTCTGAGGTGGTCTCGCCGGTCTCCGGGTCGGTGGAGGTCTCCGTGCGGTAGCGAATCTCCACTTCCTCAGTAAGCGTCAGCTGATACTGTGCTGCAAACACACGCGCCAGCTCTGCCTGAGCGCTCTGCCGGGTGTAACCTTGCAAGACGGCAGACAGAAATGCTGCCAGCTCATGAGGGTCATGGCCGATCATACCAAGGTCATAGCGATACTCGTCATACCCTGGGTGGCTGCTTTCTATGTTGTCGATTTCCTCCTGCAACTGGGCTTCTCTGGCTGCATAATCTGCCTCCACCGCCAGCATTTCCGGGTCATCCGACGGATAGGTGGTGCCGGAGAGAACGGAACCGATGCTCTGCGCCATCATGGAGCAGGAGGACATGGTATTCATCAGCATACAGGTAATGAGGAACAAAACCCCTGCCATCAGGAAACCCTTCTTGTGGCGCATGACGAATGCCCCTGCCTGCTGTACCTTTTCTTTTACCGTCCTTGCGGCTTTTCCGGTTTTGGATGCAGCCTGGGCGGTATTTCCGGCAGTCTGACCGGCGTGTTTGGCGGCGGCATACTGCTTTTTAATGGCCTGCTTTTGCTGCCAGCGGGAAAACGGATTGCTGGCAAACTGGGGATTTTCCTGCAAAGATTTCTGGTACAGAACATTTACATTTGCCTTTTCCAGTTGACGCTCTGCCTGTGCTGCTTTGCGGTACGGCTTCAGCTTGTGGCTGCGATAGCCCTCCCGCACCAGATAAGCGCCAGTCTCCACCGCTTCCTCGGACTTGTGGGCGCTTTCCACGCCCACATTGTCCTGCTCTGTTTCCCGGATCTCTTTGTGGAGCTTGCCCGCAACCAGATGGACGGGAGCTTCCCTGACTCCCTGAGAAACTTTGGAAGGTGGCTTTTTCTTGTCCTCAAAGGTCAGCTTCGAGGTCTTTTTTCCGGTATCCGGGTCAATGACCGTCTGCCTGACCTTTTTCTTTGGGATATTGGCCTGCGCCTTATCTGCTCTGGCCGCAGCTTTCTCCGCTTTACGGATCGGCTTTTCCAGTGCAGGGTCAGACCGTTCCTCATCAGTAAAGCGCAGACGCGGTTCCTTATTCAAACCATTCTCCCAGCATGAGGGAGGACATCATGTAGTGCAGCTCTGCATAAATGGCCATTCCCACCGGATCGTTGAACATACAGCCGGACAGGTAGGCATAAAACTGTGCCACCACATCGGACAGGATCTTCGCTTCGGTTCCTTCCAGAACCAGACCACCCATACCTTCCTTGGCACGGATGGCGCTCCAGACCTCTGCCAGACGGAGCAGCCCCACCTGACCGGTCTCATTCAGTTCGGCTGCCTGATCTGCCGCCGTGCGGCACTCACTTACCGCATCGGCCATGACTGTAAGCAGCTGGCTGCGCTGGGCATTTACCGCCCTGTCAAAAAACATCAGCGGATTTTTATTCAAAATGTTGGGGTTCATCATCATTCATCCTCCTTCTTTTTCAGTTCCTGGGGTTTGGTGGTCATAATGCGGTAAAGCTCGGTATTCTTCGGGAAGTGATCCACGAAAGGCAGGATTGTAGAGCCATAAAACAGCAGGCCCTCGCCCTCACCGGAGTGCGTCACATAAGATAATTGATGTGTGGAAATACCCAGCTGCTTGGCGAGGATCTGACGGTCTCCGCCTGCCTGGTTGAGCATATACACGAAGTCGGAATTTTCAAAGATATTTTCCACCTCGCGGCTGCTCAAAAGGTCTTTGACATTCTGGGTGATACCTGTCGGAATACCGCCCCATTTTCTGAATCGCTTCCAGATTTCCACCGTATAGGCGGCGGTCTGCTCCTCCTTCAAAAGCAGGTGCATCTCGTCGATGTAGTAACGGGTGGACTTGTGGGCGGCACGGTTGATGGTAACGCGGTTCCACACCTGATCTTGAACTACCAGCATACCGATTTTCTTGAGCTGCTTGCCCAGTTCCTTGATGTCATAGCAGACAATCCGGTTATCAATGTCCACATTGCTCTGATGATTGAACACATTCAAAGAACCCGTTACATAGATTTCCAATGCCGTTGCAATGTACTGAGCTTCTTTTTCTTCCTGCTCCCGCAACAGGTTATAAAGGTCCTCCAAAATCGGCATATTCTCCGGCTTTGGGTCATTGAGATATTCGTTGTAAACCAACCGTACACAACGGTCAATAATGGTTTTCTGCACCGGCTGCAAGCCCTCCTTACCGCCCACGATCAGCTCACACAAGCTGAGGATAAAGTCAGACTTGAGTGACAGCGGGCTTTCATCATCCGAATAGTCCAGATTCAGATCCATCGGATTGATATAGTTGGTTGAAGTAGGTGAGATCTTGATGACCTGCCCATGCAGACGCTCAACAAGAGGTGCGTACTCCGCTTCCGGGTCACAGATAATGACATCATCGCTGGTAAGCAAAAAGCAGTTGGCAATTTCTCGTTTTGCGCTGAAGGACTTACCGGAACCCGGCGTACCCAGAATCAGGCCGTTGGGGTTTTTCAGCAGCTTTCTGTCCACCATGATGAGGTTGTTGGACAGAGCATTGATGCCGTAGTACAGAGCTTCTTTCCCGTTCTGGAACAGTTCCTGCGTAGTAAAGGGCACAAAGATAGCTGTGGAACTGGTGGTCAGTCCTCGCTGAATCTCAATCTGATTGAGACCCAGAGGCAGACAGCTCATCAGCCCTTCTTCCTGCTGGAAGTCCAGCCTGGTCAGCTGACAGTTATACTTCTGGGCAATAGAGCCTGCCTGAAAGATGTTGTTGCCAAGCTGACGGGGATTGTCCGCTGTGTTCAGCACCAGAAAGGTCAAAAGGAACATTCTCTCGTTGCGGCTCTGCAAATCCTGCAAGAGTTTTTTCGCTTCACTGCCGTAGGTAGCAAGGTCAGATGGAAATAGCGATAGGTAAGCCTTTGAAGTTATCTCCAGCTTTTCCCCCGCTTCACACCGGACATGCGACTTTCACCGCATCCGGCGTTCCATCAATCAAACAGATTTCTTAGTCTCCTTAGTCATACCATTATGAGAATTATTCGTAAGATTTGGCTTCTCCAAATCAATGGGTTTCCTTTTTGCCAATGTTCGCAGTTTGTTCAGCTTTGTGAGCTGTGAAATATCCAATTTAAGAGCGGTGAGATAAGAACGAATAGTGTCCTCATCAATTGCGTGTATCAGTTCATGTACTGGTGCAAGCACCAATACCAGATTTTCATACTTATCTCTGCCTCCAATTCCTTTTGGCTTCTTGTGATGGCAGTGAATTTCTGTTATACACTGAAATTTCTTTCCCGTTACCGCACATTTTCCCCATTGAGCGGAGAACAGTGAGATACGGTTATCCGCATACTCTGTACTGCGGCTGTATGTAGGCGCTCTCATTAGCTGTAGCAGTAAGAAAGTGTTTATCCGCAAATCGTCATGGATTTCACTTCTTCCTGCCGCTGTGTAAGCGCACACTTTTCGCCGCTGACTCATTGGATTTTTACATTGAACATAGCTTATTGGATAAATCGGTTCTTTGGATTGTGCTATATATCTTAGTTGCTCCGATTTCCCATATCTTTGGATTTCCATTTTTGTCAGGTCACGGCCTTCCTTTTTCAGCCGGTGTGTCTTTCCAGATTTCAGCCTGTTTTTGAGAACTGTATTAACAGTTCTGCCAATATCACCGCAGTCTATGCTGATGTCAGTGGCTAACTGGTAGTAATTCTGGATTCCCATAACCATGGAGTTGAACAGCCGTACTTCCCCGGCTTCTCCACGTCCTTTTCTGGGAAATTTGATATTTCCGACTTGTTTAGTCAGGCTGGCTTTAACCTTTTTGTATGCTTTATCGCACATGTGCGATTGAACGACGTACTTTTTCCCCTTTTTGCGTAGTCGGATTTTGAATCCGAGAAATTCAGAATAGCTCCGTCTGACGTCAACAACTCTCGTTTTCTCCGGTGAAACATCAAGGCGCAGGCGTTCTTTCAGCCATTGCGTGACCGCAATCAGCGTCCGGTCTGCCTGTTCCCTTGTTCTACAGAGAATCCGAAAATCGTCTGCATATCTCACGATATACATTTCTTTCAGCCGTGTATTCCGCATTGCCCGGTACGCATGGCTTTGTATCGGACAGCCTGCCGCATTTTCTCTGTAAGCGTAGTTTTCCGTTACCGGGTTGCACTGCCATTGGCTTTCTATCCAATGGTCAAGTTCATTCAGCACCACATTTGCCAATAATGGGGAAATAATTCCGCCCTGCGGCGTTCCCTTTGTTGGGTGTTCTGTGTTGCCGTCCGGCATGAGGATTGGAGCTTTAAGAATCCTACGGATTACATAGAGCAGTTCTTTATCCCGGATATTCAGTGACCATAACTGTTTTATCAGTTTTGAATGGTCTACATTGTCAAAGAAACCTTTTATGTCAAACTCTACTACATAGTGAAGTCCTGACTTTTGCATAAGCCTGTAGATTGCCGCTATCGCATTTTCAACCGACCGATTTGGACGGAATCCATAGCTATTGTTGCTGAACCTGGCTTCGCAGATAGGTTCCATGACCTGCTTGATGCATTGCTGTACCAATCTATCCCAGATGCAAGGGATTCCCAGTGGTCTGGTATTCCCGTTTGGTTTTGGGATGTCTTTGCGTCTTACGCTTCTTGGGGTGTAGCCGTTTTTAGCTCCCTTGACGATTTTGCGTACCCTTGCTGTGACTTCATCAGCGGTAAGTTTACCAATATCAGAAATCTTCAGCTTGTCTGTTCCCGGCGTAATGCTCCCGGTATTGGATTTGATGTTCCGATAGGCCAGCAGGATATTTTCTCTTGAAAGTATCACATCCATCAGGTTCTCGAAAATTTCTCCTGCCTGACTTCTGGCATACAGTTCATCAAAGGTACATTGCATATCGTAGTATTCAGCATGGCGGAGATACTCCACGCATTTGGTTTTTGGTTTCTTCTCATTTGGCATCAGGCATCACTCTCCTTTACGGCGAGTGACTTCTTTTTGTCATACTCGCAATCCTAATTGCGACTAAGTGCTAAGTTGCCTGTTTGACTGACTTGAGGCCATTCTTCCGTTTTCCTCTTTTTCGCAGAAAACATCATCAGTTCGACCTCTGCTTTTCAGCAGTAGTACAGCAGCTTATATGATTCGTCTGCTTACTTCCTAATGGTAGAAGCCTACTGCCTTTCCTCGTTCCAACAATCCTATCTTTACATATACCTTTAGGTCTCCGCTTTAAGCCTGTCAGCTTGAACACGCCTGTAACGTGCTATGGTGTTTCATAACATCAATTTTTACTCCACCACACTGATTAGCGATGAACGCTACCAGCACATTTCTATGCCGTCATGGTATAGACCCTTACATTCGCGGTTTTCGTCAGTCATATTTCAAACATTCTGACCTTGGGTATTTTGTAGACCTCCGGCCTATAGGTAGCACCGTCCACCTCTGGACAGCTTTCGTGGGGCTGGTAATTATCCAGCAATCCATACGGCTACTCTCAGCCGACTTCACCGAGCTTCTGACAGGTCAGTTTTCACTTACACCCGCCAGTCGGAGTATTAAGGGGGCGTTTCAGGGCGTTACCCCATCATTCCACCTCTTGGATTGTTAGTTCTCCTAACATCTGAAATTTTCGTTCTTTTGTTAGTGCCTGATTTTGTCCTTCAACCACGAAGGCTTTGTTCAGGAACGAGTCGCACTGATGTCCATGTCGTATCCGGCACGGACTGCTTTTTTCTGTTCCTCGATCTTGCTGCGGTCCAGGTCGGTAATCTTTCGCTTTACCGTTTTGATGGCTTTCACCTGATCCACCGACTGAATGTGCATACTCACAATGAGCGAACTTTCCATATCCAGAAAATCAGCCAGCAAACGGTCATTCAGCTCCGGTGCGAGGATCTGCAAAAAAGAAACAGCTCCGTATTTCTTACCCATACGGAACTGCTTGCCGGTGCGGAACTCAAAGGAGCTTGGTGCAATAAAATCCTTTGTGGACAGACCGGAAGGAGCCAGCCAGTCCCATTCAAACTGAAACGGGAGTTGTTCATCCATGTGGAATACCGCATGAAGCTGAAAAAGCCTTTCTTTACCGTCCAGCGTTCTGGCAGCTACACCAAGACGCTTGAAGTTATTAAGTATATCGGTCTCAATACGCTCCAGACGGGGCTTGGCGGCTTTGATGCTGTCCGCGTCGATACCAAAGGTCAGGTATTTGGTCTTGATGAGACCGTTGTTACCTCTGGCCAGCTGATTTTGCAGCATTGTGGTGTATTCCTCGCGGATACTGTCAAAGGCGTCCCTCTGGGGCGGGATGGAAATGGAGTTAGCAAAGGTCTCCTCCGATGCCGCAAGGTTCAAAAAAGACAGCTGGAAATGAATCGAGCTGTCAAAATAATTGAGGAAATCACACCAACCCTCAAAGATTGCCGTCTTATCTTCGTTTTGGGAGAGCTGATAGTTGATGTCCTGAAACTGGATGGTCTTTGTGTAGTGGCTGTCCGATACGCGGCAGATTCCGTCCGGCCACATCCGTTCATAAGGGATACTGTCCTGCGCAGATTTTCCTTTTTTGTCCGTGCGGTTAGCGCGGGCAATGGCCGCTTCGATCTGCTTCTTATCGGCGCGGGACAGCTTTTTCTTTGTCTTTACCGGCTGCACAGTTTTTTCCTCGGTTTTTCCGAACATCCGATGCAGCCATTTTTTTATTGCGGTGAACAATGTCATACACCTCCTTATCGAGCATTTCCTGCCGCTTTAATACGGCATAAAAGTTGTTGGTCTGGTAAGGTCGCTGCTTTGGACGGATCACAGCTACTTTGAGAATGTTGCCCACGATCTTTTCCAGGGGCTGTCCATGCTTTTCGTACATAGCCAGCATAAAGAAGGGCAGCATAACCAGCATCATACACATAGCCGCTACACTGTTTCCGGTAGGTTTTCTGAGCAAAAAGAAAAGCGGTACGCCAATAAGCGCTCCGCCCGTGAAGCAGATAAGCTGCCGCTTGGTCAGATTGAACATGACCTTTGTTTTGACTTTTGTTAAGTCCTTGGGTACGGGTACATAAGCCAATGTGGAAACCTCCTTCCGTTTTAGTGCGCCTGAAAGACTGATTTGGCGAGACTGCCGGTTTTGAACAGCGTAAAACATAGCAGTACGGTGTAGCCCACGCAGCTCCAGATTGCCATGATGATGTCATCTTCCAGAGCGATGTTCTGCACCAGCACAGCATAAATTGCCACGCAGACGATAATGAGAAACGCCTGAAAGCCCAGTGCCAGCAGGGATCGGAGGTAATTCTGTCCCATACCGCCCCATTCTTTGCCCATCATTGCAGCCATTGGAACGGGAGCCACCGAAGTTACAAGGTAGATCTCGATCATACGGCCATAAATAACGATAAAGATACAGATATACAACGCCCACATGGTAATGCCAATAAAGAGGGATTGGAACCACAGTCCGAACAGCGGTCCCAAATCCATTTCCATCAGCCTCGGTTCCAGATCGGTCATAACTGAGGAAATGTCAATGGACGCATCCGAATTGATAATCCCTGCCGCCTGCGCCACCACGCTCTGCGCCATATCAAAGACGCCCATCACGATATTCCATGTGTTTGTGACAATGAGGATGGCGGCAGCTGATTTGAACACCCACTTGAAAATCATCCAGGTATCCACATCATGCAGGTTGTTCTTGTCTGCAATCATCTGGATCAGGTCTACGGTCATCACGATAGCCAGGATCACACCTGCAATCGGCACCATGATGGAGTTTGACAGATTCTCAATCATATTGAAAATACTGCCATTCCATCCCTGTGGGGTCTGTCCTACCTGTACGGATATATCCGCGACCTGTTGGTTTACGCTGTCAAACATCCCCGAAAGGTTGCTCATAATACCGCCCACCAGCATTTCTTTCAGCCAATTTGTCAGGGCTTCAAGTAAGAAATCCATACGGTGTCAACCTCCTTTCCGCCGCCCCCGCAGAACTGCGGGAGCGGCAAGGATTTCATGCAGGAACGCTTAGACAGAGAACAGCCCGGAGAGCAGAGGTACAAGAACCATACCAACAACGGCTACACCAGCACCGGCCATAAGCTGTTTTATCCCCAAATTGGTGTAAAAACGGCTCAATGGCGGGCGGCGGCGTGTCAAGAAATATATGGAGTTTTTAAGAACCTCCCCGGCAGGGGGCAGGTCAAGCTGTGACCTGCTCCACCTCCGGGATGGGTTTGAGATTGAAATGAATTTCGATAGAAATATGTCTTGTCTTATCGCTGTCTATGCGCTCATGGACAACGATTTCTTTAATCAGGCGGTTTAGGGTGGCGGCGTCCAATTCGGTGATGTCGGCGTATTCCTGAATGGCTTCCACCCATTGGCGGGCGTCACACGCAAGGCGGTTTTCATCGTCCAGCTTCTTCTGGTTTTCCTCCACCTTCGCTTTTAGTTCCGCCTGTTCCTTCTGTGTCTTTTCCATCAGCAGGTTAAAGTTCGCTTCACTGATACGACCGGCAACCATATCCTCATACAGCCGTAAAACCATCTTTTCCAGAACGTCAATCCGTTCCCCGTCTTTCGCAAGGGAGCGTTCCAACGCTTCCCGCTGTCCCTTCTGCTCGGCTTCGCAGGTATCGGACAGCTTACCGGCTACGGCTTCCCCGTCTATCAGGGCGGCTCTGGCGCACTCCCGGATTTTGTTCAGCACAAGGCGGTAAAGGGTGTCATATTCAATCCGGTGCTGTGTGCAATGGTGCTTACCGTAGGCGTTGTAGGTCTTACAGGAATAAATCTGCTTGGGGTGCTTGTCATTGGTGTAGCGGACAGTCAAGGATTTCCCGCACTCGCCGCATTTTAACAGCCCCGCAAACAGGCTGTATTCCCCGGTCTGCCTTGGGCGCTGCCGGGATTTCAGCTTGCGCCCTACGGTGTCAAAACTCTTGCGGTCAATCAGCGGTTCATGCTGGTTCTCCACAACAATCCAGTCCTCCGGCTTCTTTTCCCCGATGGTTCCGATTTTGAAGCGGTATTCCTTCTTTTGGGAAGCGATAGCGCCGGTGTAGACGGGGTTCAGCAGGATGTCCTTGATTACGGAGAAATCCCACATATATTTCCCGTTTACCGGGTCTTTCTTTTCCCACTTGGTAAAGACGTTTCGGAAGCCCCGTACACGGTTCCAGTAGGTCGGGCAGGGGATTTTCCGTTCTTCCAGCCTGCGCCGGATGTAGTTGGGACCATGCCCTTCCAGCGCCCACGCAAACAGGAGCCGGACAATCGGGGCGGTTTCCTCGTCAATCAGAAGGTGGTTCTTGTCCTCCGGGTCTTTCCGATAGCCAAAGGGGGCAATACAGCCGGTAAACTGTCCTTTCTGCGCTTTCAGCACATAAGAGGAATGTACCTTCTTGGAAATATCCTTGCTGTACATCTCGTTCAGGATGTTCTTGAACGGGGCGATGTCGTTGTTGTCCCGCAGGGTGTCAATGCCGTCATTCATGGCGATATAGCGCACGCCGTTGCGGGGGAAGAAATCTTCAATCAGGTAGCCGGTCTGCAAATAGTTCCTGCCAAGCCTTGATAAATCCTTCGTTATCACAAGATTTACCTGCCTGCGCTCGATGGCTTTCAACATCCGTTTCAGGTCGGGGCGCTCCATGTTCAGCCCCGTATAGCCATCGTCCTGATAAACCGCAACAACCTCCCATCCCTGCCTTTCGCAGTAGGTTTCCAGCATATCCCGCTGGTTTGCGATACTGGCGCTTTCCCCTTCAAGGTCATCGTCCTTGGAAAGCCTGCAATAGATAGCAGCCCGGAAGCTGCCCGCCAGTATAGCGTCCATGCCTGTATATTCAAATGCGTTCATCATAACCGTTTACCCGCACAATCCAGACGGAACACGGTCACTTTGAACCTTATCTTTATTATACTCTATATCTTGTGATTTAGCAAGATATTCTTTGCGTTTTTTCTGTCTGTATTTCTGCGCTATCAGGCTCACAAAAACGTCCGTAGCGTCCAGTTCGCCGTCAAATACCGTTGTTACATGAATTTCTGTTTTGCTTTTTGCCATAGGCACTTACCTCCATACATGAAATAAGCCAGACAGGAGAGGGGCGGCAACGAAGTCCGGCAACGGGCTTCAAAAAACCTTGAAAACAATCTCTGTCTGGCGGTTGGGTTATTATTTACTTTTTCTTTTATTATTCTGTTGCTTTGGTTGCCGGAAGGGTGGAAAGCCCGCAGTTATGGGCTTTTTCCCGGCAACCGGCTCGGCAACGGGATAGCAACGGGGTCGGCAACCGGCTGTGGTTTCCCCGGATTTTTCAGAAGGGAAGCTCCATCTGCTCATTGACCGGCTCGAACCCGTCCAGCGTTTTTTCACGCCCGTTGTCAAAGCCCGTTGCCAGGGCTTCCCGTTCCCATCCCCGCTGCCTGCCGTAGCCTTCAAATATCCGGGGGTTGGAAAAATACTTCCATCCAGTAACGCACTGGTTCATAATCTCGTTGATTTCCCGGATTTCCCATTGCTTCGGCTCGTCAAAGGCATGGCTTAACGCTTCCTTGAAAAGCTGCTTGGAACATACGGCGCTGCCGGTGTAGCGGTCAAGGTACGCCTGTATCATCCCGGCTTTGGTATCCTCCGGCATAAAATCCCGCTGGCGTTCTTTCAGATACCGTATCATTTCGGGGCTGAAAGACAGCTTAAAATCGCCGCTTTTATAAATCGTCATGGCTTCCGCCCACACCTGTTCGATGTAGGCTCTGGAAGCGGCTTCATCGTCCAGTATATGAACCTCCGCCTGCTCCGGGTTTACCATGACCGGCAGGAAGCGGCGGTTGCCGGTGCGGTCAAGGGGAAGGAAATCCGGGGCATTGGAAGTCCCGCCGAACACGCATTGCCGCAGCCTGTCCTCCGGGTGGGTTTCGTATGGTATCTTGTAGACCTCTTTCTGGCGGCTTAGGAAAGACTTGATTTCCTCAATGCTCTTGGCGTTGGCGGTGGCGATCATCTCCGACATTTCAATAATCCAGTGACCTTGCAGCTTGCGGTACACGTTTTCATCATCCAGCTTCCGCAAATCATCGGAAAACCACTCGTCCTTGACCGCCAGCAGCCGGAAGAAGGTAGACTTCCCGGCTCCCTGACCGCCTACCAGACAAAGCATGACCTCAAATTTACAGCCGGGGCAGAACGCCCGCCGGATGGCTCCCAGAAGGAACAGCCGTAAGGCTTGGTAAGTGTACTCGTCCGTATCGGCTCCCAGAAAGTGCCGCAGGCAAAAGCGGATTCGCCCGGTTCCATCCCAGACAAGTCGGGTTAAGTAGTCCCGGATGGGATGGTAACTGTTGGCGTCCGCCGCAAGGTCGGCGGCGTCCGCTATCTTTTTCTCGCTGGTAAGCCCATAGGTCTTTTCCAGATACAGCCGGATATACTTCATATCTGTGTCGGTCATAGCCATGCCGCCGGTTCTGCGTTTCCTGCCGATTGGCTTTAACAGGTCAATGCGCTCGGTTAGGAGATTTTTCGCAACCGCCCCGGAAAGGACGGGGTCGTACTGGAACACGGTCAAACAGTTCTGGATACTGTTCCTTACGCCGCCCTTCTCGGTGCCTTCCAGCATGGCTTTTACTTCCTCAACGCTCCGGGGCGGCGGGGCGGCTGCGATGGTGTCCGTCACGGTCTGCCGCAGCTCTGGCGGCAAGGTCTGCCATTCTTCGCTCAAGGCTCCTCACTTCCTTTCCATAGCTGGCAATCAGGGCGGCACGTTCCCCCATATCGGAGAACAGCAGCACATCCAGCAGATATTCCACATGGCTCATGCGCTGTAAGGCTTCCACGAAAAGCGGGTGCCATGCTTCTTCCGGCGTCTTGGGGGCGAAGTCCCGTTTCCAGCGGCGCAAGAGATTGTGGTAGTCGGACAGTACCCGGAAGCAGTAACGCTCCATGCGCTTAAATTGCTGCTCCGGGCTTTCTTGTCGGGGCTGTGGGCGGCGGCGGTTCCCGCCGGGCGGCTCCTTATCGTCATAAGGGATGGCAAAGTCCTTCGCCAGCATGAGGGCGGCTTCTTTGGGGCTGACGTTTTCCAGCCGGGAAACAAAGTCCATCACATCCCCGTCCGCCTGACAGCCGAAACAATGGAAACGGCGGTCAACCTTCATGCTTGGGTTTTTATCCTCATGGAAGGGGCAGACGCACATCCCGTTCCTTCCTACCCGGATTCCGTAACGCTCCGCAGCCTGCCGGGTAGTGACAGACCGCTTCACGGCTTCAAATACATTCAATAGGCGTTTCCTCCTGATACGTGGGAATACTTCCCACGTTGTCGCGGTGGTCGCCGGATGGATATGCAAGCATATCCGCCCGGCTCGTCACTCGCGCAAATAAGAAAAGCGCCTGTCATTCTCACGGGGAAAATGGCAAGCGCCGTATGGGTTAAAGTTCCATATCCTGTTTTTTCTGCGTGTGGGGCTGTTGGCGGTTCTGTTCCTCCCGCCGCTTTGCGCCCTCAATCTTCCAGCTTAATTGTTCGTTGATAGACGGTTTCTTTCCCGGCTCCGCCACGGCTCGGCGTTTTTCCGGCGGCAGCACACGGTTTATCCAGTTCCGCACATCCCGCAGGCGCTTCATATCCGCCTGAACCGCCTGTAATCCTTCGTTCTTTTCAGACAATTCCCCGGTAAGCTGCGTCCGTTCCTTTTTCAATGCTTTTGTATCAAAGGGCAGTTCCTTCTGGTGGGCTTTGAAAAAGCGGTTGGCGGTAAGATAAGCGTCCAGTTCTTCCCGGTGTTCAGCGGCAAACTTCTCTTTCCGGCTTTTCCATCCGATGGAAGCGTACTTTTTATAAACCTCTTTGTAGGCTCCATGATTGGCAATGTGGGTAAGGGTAGTGTCGATGGCGTTTATCCGGCGCTCTGCCTTTTTCATATCCGCTTTGGTGGAAAGGATTTCGCCGCTGACCTTATCCAGATAGGCGTCAAGGCTCTCCACGGTGGAAATCTCTTTCCGGCGCAGGAAGTCAAGGGCTTCCATAACTTTGTTGAAGTCGCCCACCGTTCCTTTCAACTTCCCTTTGGAAGTCCAGCCGGAGCGCTCCCCGCCCCGCATATCCAGATACCGGGAAAGAAGTTCCGGGATGGTCGGCTCCTTCGCCTGTTCCAGCGCTTCCAGCAGCGCCGCCTTTTTCTCCTTCAGGTCGGACAGCCAGCCCTTTAAGCTGCGTACCATCCGCCGGATAGACTGGGTAAGCCGGTTTGCCGCCTGAATGTCCCGGTTCAGGTTGCCAATGTTGGTCTGTATGCCTTTCTTTTCCAGATAGCTGACCGCCGCCCCCATGTGGACGGTGGGGATTTTGTCAATCCCCTGCCGGGCATAGGAGCGAAGGTCAAGGCGTTCCGGGCTTCCGATGGCTTCCAGATAGCGGTTGGCGGTGTCCGCCCATCCCTGCCGCCAGATTTCCCCGTACTTCTGGTCGTTCCAGTCCACGGTGTCCTCCTTGTGGCTTTTCCATCTGCCGGACGCAAGGCGGATACGCTCCCCGTTCCCGTCAAGGTCGTACACCTTCCGGCTCTTGGGGAGCCATTTGCCCTGTTCGTCCATCGCCCGCATGGTAAGCAGGATATGGGCGTGGGGGTTGCCGTCCCCCTTGTCATGGATGGCAAAATCGGCAACCATGCCTTTGGAAACGAAAAACTCCCGGCAGTAGTCCCGGATCAGGTCGGCGTGCTGTTCAGGGGGGATTTCCCTCGGTATGGCAAGCACAATTCTCCGGGCAAGCTGGGAGTTCCATTGTTTCTCAACCGCTTCGGCGGCGTTCCATAAGGTATTGCGGTCTGCGTACTGTGGCGGGGCGTGGGGCGGCAGCATAATTTCTGTGTGGACAATCTCATTTTTATGGGGATAGTATTTCTGCTTCTGGTCGTATTCGGAAAACAGCCGTTCCCCGCTCTGGTAGGCGGCGGAAGCAACGGCTGACTGTCGTTTGCTCCGCTTGATGATTTTTATATCATGGTGTGGACAGGGCAAGAAAAAAATCCTCCTTTCTCCCGGCGTCCGGGCATAAAAAAGCAGGAAATCTTTTTTTCTGACTTCCTGCTCGGTGGAGCCGCCGGTGGGCGGCTGGTATTTAGTTTTGAAAGTTCGGGTCAAGGTGCCTTGATGATGAAAAATTCTTGATTTTACTTCTCTATAAATTTGCTTGCCAGTTTATAAACCTGACATATTTCTTTTGAGGATAAATCCCATGTATTTAATTCTGCGGCAACCAACTCACTGTGTTTCTTGCTTATATCCCGTATAGCGTTACCTACTGACTTTCTTACATACTCACTTTCATCAGATTTGTGGGTAGCCAGCAGGTTAATAGCAATCTGTGGATTATCTTTGAAATATGGGCGGCTTGTCCATACCCTTAGCCCTTCTGATACAGCCCGCCGTACATTGGCACAATCGCTGCTCAACCATTCCTGAATAACTGGCAAAGCAGCTTCATATCCGATAATCTTACAATGATTATCAAAAGCCATTGCCAAAATTTCCTGTACTTTCCAGCTATCATGTTGGCTTACTATATTTTTTAGAAAAGATAGGGCTTCCCCATTTTCGTGAGCCACATATCCAAATAAAAAAACACCTATTTCTTGTATTTGAAAATTATCCGACCGATATAATTCATGTCCCATGTGGAAACATTCATCAAGAGAATGTGTTTTATAAAATTTTTCGGCTTCTGTTTTCACGATTTTCAGGCTATCTTTTTCGGGTATCAGCCCCTCTAAATATTTGATATATTCCATGATGTTATCCATCTCCTTGCCTTTTGTTGGCTTCATTATACTATGCCTGGTCATCTTTGGGAATAGATGAATTGTAAACTTGCTGAACGGAAACAGCTTGCGGCGCAGGGTGTTTCCGGGCGGCAAGTCCACAAAGGGGTAGCTGGCGTAAGCCAGCGCAGGGGAAGGGTAGCTTCCCCTGTGAGGATTGGCAGAAGCCGGAACGCTTCTGAAAATCCTCCGCTGTCCGCAGGACGCCCCCGGCAGGGCGCAACACACCGCCTTTAGGTGGTGTATAGTTGCGCCCTCTTTCAGAGGGGCAGTCCACGGGCGGACGCTCTGGAAGCAGCGAAAGCCGTTTCCGGCTTGTGCCTTATTCTTCAAAATTGTCGTTTCCAGCAAATACTTTTTCCATAAGCTGACGGGTGCTGTCCTGACGGAACAGCAGCTTTAAGAACAAGCTGACCTGTTCATCTGTGACAGCTTCCGGGTGGGGAAGGTAGCTTTCCAACATGGCGGCTCTGGTGCAAAGCCGGTGCGTCCGTTCCTTCCGGGTAAGTGTCTTTGCCTGATGGATAAGGCGCTTTTCTTCCTGCTCCGCCCACCGCAGCTTTTTTTCGGCTTTCTCTATCTCCTGATTGAGTTTCTCTAACTTTTCATTCATAGGCGGCTGTCCTCCTTCTTCGGGATAAGCACATATATCTTGTTGGGCTCCCCAAATCCCTGACGTACCCGCAGTATCAGCCCTGCGTCCTCCAACTCGTTCAGGGAACGCTTCACGGTCATGGCGCTGCGGGCAAGCGCCGCCGACAGTTCCACAATGGGGAAATGGATAAATAAAACCCCGTTGGTGTCCTCTATGCCGGATAAGAAAATCATATCCAACATCCGGGCGTACATGATTTTAGCGGTGCTGCTGATCGGGAGCCGCAGCATGGCTCTCGGCAGCGGCATACAGGGCGGCAGGGCGGTGTCTGCGGTCATAAATTCAACTTCCATTCAATCGGTGTCCTCCTTTACTTTGCGTTTTGAGCGTTTGGAAAGATAATGGGGGCAGTCCACAATGACCGCCCGGAAACTCTGCTTACAGGTGCGCTGGCATTTCCGGCAAAGGTCATTGTAGGCTCTGCGTCCCCGGTCATTGAGGAAGAAAGCAAGTTCCTTCTTCATCTTCTTTGACATTCTCGGCATAGTGCCTCCTTAATGAAAAATCCGCCCATTTCAGCCGTAACAGCCGCAATAGACGGATAGCAGATTTTAGTGTCATTGTTCGGGGCGATTTTCAGGGTAAAACCGGCTTTTAAGCCGCCCGGAAATTCCCCGTAGTATTACGGATATGACAGGCTATGCCCTATCGGATTGTTGTGTTTTGGTATCAATTCGGTGTTCATTTTTGCCGGTTCTCCCTGATGTCGTTCCTGCCCTTGGCTCTCACAACGGCGTTTCGCTTCCTTTGGTACGCTCATTGCGGTTGGGGTTCCTCCATTTCCCCGCCGCAGGTCATGGCGCTACATCACCGGGAAGCATATCCCATACAGACCGGTCATTCGATTGGAATAATCCATCGATGAACTATCTGTATCATAGAACATTTTTGTGCCCTGTGCCGTATGTCCACAAAGTAGGATTCCGGGGCAAAAAGCGGAAATTTCCACGATTGCGGAATGTATGGTATAATCCAGTTAAACGGCGGCAGCCAGCCGCAGGAAAGGAGTGAGCGCCCATGATAAGAGCGACTACCATACAGGAGCGCCTTTGGGAGTTACGCAAGGATAAAGGCTTAAAGCTGGAAGAATTGGCGGAGCAGACCGGCATTTCAAAATCCGCCCTCGCCAGTTATGAAGCCAACGACTACAAGGAAATCAACCACGGCAACCTTGTCACGCTGGCAGACTTCTATGAGGTATCTGTTGATTATCTGCTGTGCCGGACGGAGAACAGGGAGCAGGCTAACACGTCTTTAATGGAATTGCGCCTGACGGATGAAATGGTGGCGCTGCTGAAAAGCGGACGTATCAACAACCGGCTTCTGTGTGAGATTGCTACCAACGATAAATTTGAGCAGCTTATGACCGATACAGAAATTTACATAGACGGTCACGCAACCTCTACTTTCCGTACCCTTTATGAGTCTTTGGAAGAACAGCGGCAAACCATCGTTCAGAAATACCAGCAAGCAGACAAGGATTTCTATTCGCAGACCATCCTTGCCGCAGAGGTAAAGGAAGAAGATTTCTTCTGCCATGTGACACACAAAACATGGGACGCCATCCTCCACGATATACGGAAAGCCCATGAACATGATATTGACGTCACACCTGATTATTCCGTTGCAAAGAAAGTAGCTTTAGATATACGGAAAGCCATCCAATCCGCCGGAGATTATCTCGGACAGGTATGGGCGGTCATTTTTAATATGCTCGGCATTGACTTTTACAAGCTGCCGCCGGATGAACAGAAGATATTGAGAAAAATACTGTCAAAATCCCCCAATATCAAAAACAGCCCGTTCAACTTCCGGCGCAAGAGGAAATAAAAACTGCCGTTGTGGGAATGTGTGTTCCTGCAACGGCAATTTTATGATTTATTTTGTTATGACATCTACAAAAAAGTTTAACCTCTTACCATGTTTTTGATGAAATTATATCAAGCGTAATCTCTTTAGCTGTATTTCCTGAAATCTCTCCAGATTTTGAAGAATCATTAAGATATGTAGAAAAATATACTTTTTGCCCACCTTCTTCCGTAAAACCTACAAACCATGCTTCTCCGTTGGAACCAGCGCCGGTTTTTCCATATATTTTCTTTGATGTATCATTTTGAATTAGCATAATTTCTTTGAGTATTTCAACATCCTGGCTACTATAAATACTGTTCCCTTCAAAAATTTGGGATAATATTTTTGTTTGCTCAAATGGAGATATTTTCAATGATGAACCAAGCCAAAAACCATTTAAATCTTCGAGTGGATTCACATTGCTTCCTTCCCATTCAGAAAGGTCTTTATTACCATAGCCCAATGCATTTAACTCATTTTGCATTTCAGTATATCCTATTGAATCTATAACTTGACGAAAATACCAAATACATGATGTTTGAAATGCTTCCTCTAAAGTCAAATTTGCATTCCATTCCGGATTGGGATATTGAACTCCGCTATAATTCATAGTAGACGTTTTATCCTTAACAACATCATTTTTTAACCCGGCTAGTGTAGAAACAATCTTAAATGTTGAATAGGGAGAAATCTCTTGTTTTGTCATTTCTTCATTATAGAAATAATATTTGTCCTCTAATGAATTATATAGCACCATACACCCATTTATCCCACCAAATTCGTCACTCAAATCAACCGTTTCCACTTCGTCTTTTTCTACACTTTCATTTTTGTGTATTATCTCTGATTGATTTTGCTGAGTTGTTTCCGAAGGCATTTCAGTATTTACATTATTTGACCCTTCTGAACAACCAAATAATATTATCGAACAAGCCATTAAGAAAACTAAAGTCTTTAAATATTTGCTCATTACAAGCCTCCTTTATCATTATTTCCATCTTGCTCCAACTCAATCACATCCAAAATGCCACAATTCAGGGCTTCGCAGATACGAACCAGCGTTTCCATGCTGATGTTCTTGCCTTTACCCATGTTGGCAATCATATTCGTGGTAAGACCGGCGGCAAGCCGTAAGTCCTCTTTCCTCATGTTGCGCTCAACCAGCGTGTGCCAGAGGGGTTTATAGCTTATGTGCATTTATCTTCCTGCCTTTCTCCCGGTTCCGGGGATACTGTTCCTATTATATCAAAATTCTTGCTAACTCACAACCATTTCTTGACACAACCGCCGGTTCCGTCTGGATTGTGCTTTTCCTTTCTCTTGATTACATCTAATTAGCCATAAACTGCTTCATGCCCTGACTTTTTGCGGAGGATAGCCATAGGTAAGTCTTTGATATAATCTCCAACTTTTCCCCGGCTCCACACCGTGCGTGCAGCTTTCACCGCACACGGCGTTCCATCGAATTCAG
>OLIQ01000182.1_pt1 | contig 35381 bp, 37 predicted proteins | sample 1609631 | NCBI WGS metagenome assembly OLIQ01 (sample SAMEA4350114, study PRJEB24818) | metagenome | biome: human; feature: gut; material: faeces | place: Denmark | collected 2013-09
GTTCGGGAATTACAGTAACGACTGGCAGACGCTGGAGCTGGTGTTCACCGCCGGCAGTGCCACGGTTACTCCGAAACTGAATGGAGTGGCTGGCCCGGCATTCCAGGTCATAAAAGACAGTCTGACACTGGGGCTGAATGCGCTGACGTTAACTGATATCACTAAAAATGCCGCGTACGGCGTCGATATCGGCAGCCTGGTGCTGGAAATCAATAATCCCGCAGCATAAGGAAGAGCAGGAGAGCAAAACAGATGCTTAAGACAAACAGTCTGCGAGAGTCCATGCTTCATGGGTGTCGGTGGTGCCAGGCTAATCCCGAGAAATTCACCATTTTCGTGGAGAGCGGCAACATTGAAACGACCGGAGAAGCGCCCTCGTTTGTTTACCGCTATCAGATGGTGATGTTTGTCATGGATTACGCCGGAGAGCTGGACGACCTCACGCTGCCGCTGCTGGCGTGGTTATCCGAAAATCAGCCACAGTTGTTGCTCAATCCGGAGCGTAATCAGGACATCAAATTTTCTGCCGTTATCAATGACGATGACAGCGCCGATCTCCTGTTTACGCTCCCCCTGCGGGAACGCGTTCGCATCACGCGCAACAGTCAGGGCACACCGCAGGCAGAACACCTGCCGGAGCCAAAACCCCGTCTGCCTTCTTCCGAAGGCGACTGGTCGCATGTATTCCAGGATGTGACGTGGGGTGAAAGCGATGGATAAGGCATTCACCCGCGTGGATGAAACCTTTGAGGCTATCCGCGACAGCCTGAATCAGCAGGCCATCAATAACATCGCCAGAAAGCTGGCACAGGATTTACGTCGCGCCCAGCAGGCACGTATCCGGTCACAAAAAGCGCCGGACGGGACCGAATGGACACCACGCAGACGCCGCGTAACCCGGATACAGGAGCGCATTCGCTTTATCTGGAATAACGAAGCACGCACGCTGAAAAACTGGCATCACGACACGGGGAAATACGGGCGAACCATTACCGGGTGGGATGAGGATAAAAACAATATCCGCACGTTTTACCGGGATGACATCGACCGTTTTCTGGAAATACGCACCCGGCGCATCAACCAGGACAGCACAAAGCGCGTCCCCATGTTCGTAAAACTGCGCACCGCCCGCTACCTGAAAGCCCGTGCAGATGCCTCCGGTGTGACGGTGGGTTACAGCGGCGTGGCCGCACGTATTGCACGCGTTCATCAGTTCGGTGAGCGCGATCAGGTTGCGCCGGGCATTTTCACCGATTACCCGGTACGTGAGCTGTTGGGTATCAGCCAGGCAGATGAGCGCCTGATTTATAACACGGTGCTGGGCCGGATTGCGGAGGCTGTACGGTGAGCGCAGAACTCATGCGACTGCTGAGCAACATCATCCGCACCGGGATCATCTCTGAAGTTGATGAGAAGTCCTGGCGCGTGCGCGTTCGCAGCGGCGAACTGGAAACAGGCTGGTTGCGCTGGAACACCACGCGCGCGGGAGCCTTCAATGTGTGGCTGCCGCCATCACCAGGCGAACAGGTGGTAATTGCCTGCATTGGCGGCAATCCGGAAACCGCCATGATAATTGGCAGCCTGTGGAGTGATGCCAGTCCGGCCCCCGGCAAAAGCCTGAAAGAAATCGTGGTCAGCGCGCCGGATGGCGCGGTGTTCCGCTACGACGCAGACGCTGGCGCACTGAGCGCCAGCGGCATGAAAACAGCCACCCTGCAGGCATCCGTCAGCGTGACACTGGATACGCCCGTCGTGGAATGCACAAACCTTCTGAGAACAGCGACGCTTGACGTCACAAAAGGGGGAAAGATGAGCGGCAATATCACGCACAGCGGCGGCAACTTCACCTCAAACGGCATCACAGTGCATACGCATAAACACGGTGGTGTGAAAGGCGGCAGCGATTCGACAGGAGGCCCGCAGTGACAACCCGCTACACAGGAATGAATCCGGACGGGACGGGAAACCTGAATGATATGGAGCACCTGAAACAGTCAGCCAGGGACATCCTGACCACCCCGCTGGCCAGTCGGGTTATGCGACGGGAATATGGCAGCCTTGTACCTGATTTGATTGACGAACCCATGAATAACACCACGCGTCTGCAATGCATGAGTGCTGCCGTGATTGCGCTGACACGATGGGAACCCCGCATTGCCCTGGACGCCATCGACGTTGTCTGGAAAGCGGGAGGCCGCGCCGGGGTGACGCTGTCGGGCACTGTCATGCAGACCATGCAGAATGTTGAGTTAACCATCACGCTGAGGGAGTAAATCATGCCCGCCGTTGACCTTTCCCAGTTACCGGAACCCGCCATCATCGCGGAGCCTGACTTTGAAGCAATTCTGGCTGACACAAAGGCCATGATGATTGCGTCCTATCCTGCCGAACAGCGTGAAGCCGTCTCCGCCGCGCTGGAGCTGGAATCGGAACCCCTGAACGTTATCGCTCAAACCATGTCTTTTCGTGAAATGCTGTTACGCCAGCGGATCAATGAGGGGGCACGCGCCTGCATGTTAAGCCACAGCGCCGGGACAGACCTGGACAACCTCACGGGCAATATGAACACAAAACGCCTGACCATCACTCCGGCAACGGATACCACCGACGCAGTGATGGAAAGTGACACCTCGCTGAGACTACGGGCGCAACGGGCATATGACGGTCTGAGTGTTGCTGGCCCTTCAGGTGCATATGAGTATTTTGCCCGCAGCGCCAGCGGTCTGGTACGCGATGCGCGGGCCATCAGCCCGTCTCCGGCCAACGTGACGGTTTCCATCCTGTCCACTGAAGGCGACGGCACAGCAACGGAGGCGTTGCTTAATACCGTTCGCGCCGTTCTGAATGCAGAGGATACCCGCCCGGTGGCCGACCGCCTGACCGTACAGAGCGCCAGAATCGTGACATGGCGGCTGAATGCAAAACTGTACTTTTACCCCGGCCCGGAATCCGAACCTATTCTGGCCGCGGCTGAATCGTCGTTCAGGAAGTGGCTGGCTGAACAGGGGCTTATCGGTCAGGACGTGGCGTTGTCCGCCATTGCTGCCGCACTGCATGTGCACGGTGTGCAACGCGTGGAGATAATCGAACCCACACAGAATATGGCCATCAGCGACATACAGGCGGCGCGCTGTGAGTCATTCACCATCAGCGAAGGTGGACGCAATGAGTAATTCGTTGTTACCACCATCAGCCAGCAATTTCATGCGTTGTGCCGAAGCCGTCGGAACACGCATTACAGACATTCCGGTAGACCTCAACACGCTGTGGTCGCCGGACACCTGCCCGGTGCATCTGCTGCCTTATCTCGCCTGGGCGTTTTCCGTTGACCGCTGGGATCGCAACTGGCCGGAAGAGACAAAGCGACAGGTGATTCGTGATGCATGGCTGATACACCGACACAAAGGGACCATCAGCGCACTGCGAAGAGCCGTGGAGCCTCTCGGCTACCTGATTGAAGTAAAGGAGTGGTGGCAACTCAACGAGGAGCCAGGAACATTTCGCATTGTTGTCGGAGTACTTGATCAGGGCATCACCGATGAAATGTATCAGGAACTTGAGCGCCTTATTGCGGATGCAAAACCAGTAAGTCGCCATCTGACGGGGCTGGCGATCAGCCTGAGTGTGAACGGAAAGATTTTCGTTGGTACGGGATGCTATCACGGCGATGCCCTGACGGTTTATCCCTACACCCCGGAGTCCATTATTGTCGAAGGGGATTATTTCCCTGCCCCGGCCATTCATTTAATTGATAATCTGAGAGTAAACGCATGACAGTGAAATACTACGCCATTCTGACTAATCAGGGCGCGGCACGACTGGCTAACGCGACGATGCTCGGCAGTAAGCTGAATCTGACGCAAATGGCCGTTGGTGATGCAAATGGTGTGTTACCAACACCAGACCCTGCACAAACAAAACTGATTAACCAGAAACGCATTGCACCGCTGAATCTTCTGAGTGTTGACCCTAACAATCAGAGCCAGATTATTGCGGAGCAAATCATCCCTGAAAACGAGGGAGGATTCTGGATCCGTGAGATTGGTCTTTATGATGATGAAGGTGTACTCATTGCGGTGGCAAACTGCCCGGAAACGTACAAACCGCAGTTGCAGGAAGGCAGTGGACGCACCCAGACTATCCGCATGATTCTGGTTGTCACGAACACCGAAGCCATCACGCTGAAAATCGACCCGTCTGTGGTTCTGGCAACCCGCAAATATGTGGATGATAAAATCTCAGAGCACGAACAGTCACGACGTCACCCGGACGCCTCGCTGACCGTAAAAGGTTTTACTCAGTTAAGCAGTGCAATTAACAGTGAATCAGAAACACTGGCCGCAACACCGAAAGCGGTTAAGGCTGCATATGACCTGGCTAACGGGAAATATACCGCCCAGAACGCCACCACTACACAAAAAGGGATTGTTCAGCTCAGTAGCGCCACGAACAGCACGTCTGAAACGCTGGCAGCGACACCAAAAGCTGTTAAGGCGGTAATGGATGAAACGAACAAGAAAGCACCATTAAACAGCCCGGCACTGACCGGAACGCCAACAACACCAACAGCGCCACAGGGGACTAATAGTACCCAGATCGCAAGCACGGCTTTCGTTATGGCCGCGATTGCCGCACTTGTAGATTCGTCACCTGATGCACTGAACACGCTGAATGAACTGGCTGCGGCGCTGGGCAATGACCCGAATTTTGCGACCACCATGACTAACGCGCTTGCGGGTAAGCAACCGAAGGATGCCACCCTGACGGCGCTGGCAGAGCTTGCTACATCAGCAGATAAACTCCCATATTTTACAGGGGCAGATCGTGCCGCGTTAACCGCGTTGACAAGTGTTGGACGTGCCATTCTTGGTAAAACCAGCACTCAGGGAGTTCTTGATTACCTTGGTTTAGGAGAAGGCTCGGCGCTACCCGTTGGTGTGCCTGTTCCGTGGCCCACCGCCACACCGCCAGCAGGCTGGTTAAAGTGCGACGGGCGCGCCTTTACAAAAGAACAATATCCTGTTCTGGCCAGAGTCTACTCGACCCTCCGTCTTCCCGATTTGCGCGGTGAGTTTATCCGTGGATGGGACGACGGGCGCAAAGTTGATACAGGACGTAAGTTGCTGTCCGCACAAGGGGCAACGCTGTTAAGAACAGCAATGCTGGATTATTATAACCAGGACACTACGGGAACCTCGGGGATAGTCGGCATGGGATTCAACAATGAAGATTCCATTACAGACCTTCGTGAGGGCAGCTTTAAAATGCCGGACGGGACAACATTCAGCAATCCTGTCATGGCAATGTCAGACAATGGTATGCAGGCTACTATTCTGACCTCTATCAGAAGCGGGTATGCGAAGGGTATCACTGTCAGACCCCGTAGCATTGCACTTAATTACATTGTGAGGGCAGTTTAATGAGTAACACTGCAGTTCTGGATGAAAACGGTATCGCCACTGTAGCGGGCGATATCACTGTATATCACTATGACGAGGAAACCCGGGAATACACCTCATCCTCTGTGGAGTATCTCGCCCTTGGGGTGGGTACTCCGGCACATTCGTGCGCCGATGCACCGCCGGAGGCAATTTCGGGTTACGTGGTTTGCCGGACTGCCACGCTGAACGGGTGGGAGCATGTGCCTGATCACCGCGGCGAGACGGTATACAGCACGGAGAACGGTAACCCTGTTCTGATTACCCAACCGGGTGATTACCCGGCGGACACCACCACAAAACAGCCAGCCACGCCATGGGATACCTGGAACGGTGAGGCGTGGGTAACCGATACTGAACGGCAGCGAGCCGCAGAACTGGAGGTTGCCAGACAGCAACGCCAGCAACGGGTGAAACAGGCGATGGCGTCAGTCGATCTTATCAACCTCAAACTGCGTGCTGGTCGCAGTCTGACACCAGAAGAAACGGCAAAACTGAACGCCGTGCTGGATTATATCGACGAGCTGAACGCACTGGATATCAGCACGGCACCTGAAATCAGCTGGCCGGAAGCGCCACTGGCACTTGCCAGTTGAACGGTATCACGCCGCCCTCACGATATAGTTAAACGCGATATTGCGGGGGCGGGTTATGTTAAAGAATGCTCCGTTTAATTCGGCTTTTGCGCGACTGTTTGTTCCACCCAGAATTACGTACCACAAATAATCGCTACGGTAATTCCCCGCAAACACCTTATCGCCGCCATAGTCAATATTATTTCCGTTACTCATGTACGAGATATCAAGCGAAGAATCGTTATCGTCATGACCGCCGACCAGTGTACCTTTCTGCCATGAAAGCAACTTACGCCCCTCGTCAATCTTGCGCCCGTCGTCCCATCCACGGATAAACTCACCGCGCAAATCGGGAAGACGGAGGGTCGGGTAGACTCTGGCCAGAACAGGATATTGTTCTTTGGTGAACGTAGCTCCGTTGCACTGTAACCAGCCTGCTGGCGGTGTGGCAGTGGGCCACGGAACAGGTACACCAACGGGCAGCGCCGAGCCTTCCCCCAAACCAACGTTTTTATGCGGCCCTTACGATGTAATTAAACGCAACATTGCGGGGGCGCATTGATATCCATGCCCCGGTAAAATTATCCTCCGCTGTCCTTTGAGTACCCATTATGGAGTTATCTGCTGATGCAGGAACATAATCGCTATTATTTCCTGCTTTAGGATTAGCTGGGTTTCCAACGGTTATAACAGAATCAGCAGTAGCAAAAGCGATACCTACTTTGACATTAGTATTCAGATCGTAACCGTAATAATCCTGCAAAGCTGTACGAATAAATGTTGCAGCCTGACCACTTAGCAATGAACGCCTCGTATCAACTTTGCGCCCGTCGTCCCATTCACGGATAAACTCACCGCGTAAATCAGGAAGACGGAGGGTCGGGTAGGCTCTGGCCAGAACAGGATATTGTTCTTTTGTAAAGGCGCGCCCGTCGCACTTTAACCAGCCTGCTGGCGGTGTGGCGGTGGGCCATGGAACCGGTACACCAACAGGCAATGCAGAGCCTTCCCCCAAACCAACGTTTTCGTTTTTATCCCTACCTATACCAACTCTGTATTTTTCACGAAACAAAGAGGATGTTTTTTATGCAAATTGGCTATATTCGTGTGTCAACAAACGACCAGAACACGGATTTACAACGCAATGCACTGAACTGCGCAGGATGTGAACTGATTTTTGAAGATAAAATCAGCGGAACGAAATCAACCAGACCGGGATTGAAAAAACTGCTCAGAACGCTATCAGAAGGAGATACGCTGGTTGTCTGGAAGCTGGACAGACTGGGCAGAAGTATGAAACACCTGATCACGCTTATTGAGGAATTGCGGGAAAAAGGTGTTAATTTCCGTAGTCTGACGGACAGCATTGACACGTCAACACCCATGGGGCGTTTCTTTTTTCACGTCATGGGGGCTTTAGCCGAAATGGAACGTGAATTAATTGTAGAACGTACACTGGCCGGGCTGGCAGCAGCACGCGCACAAGGACGCATTGGCGGACGTCGCCCGAAGTTGACAAAAGAACAACACGAGCAAATAGCGAGGCTGATTAAAAACGGTCATGACAGGAAACAACTGGCGATCATTTACGACATCGGCATATCGACGATTTATCGTTATCACCCTGTAGGCGATATACAGGCTGAAGAAACAACCAGGCAGACTCAGGAAAATGAAAACCGCTAATCTGACCATTAGCGGTTTTGCGTTAATCAAAACAGCCCTTTAACGGAGCTGGCCGCGCTGTTGAGGGATGATGTGACCTTATCTTTGAAGCCGGACAGCATATCACTGAACGATGAGGATTGCAGGCGCTCCCGCAAATCCTCATCACAGCGTTCAAGAGTCAGTGAAAATTCTATCTTTTTCGCCTTACCGTAGCGATCAAACTCGGAACGGGTCGTATTCGTTTCAGTCAGTACATACATGCCGTAAATCTGCCCGACACCATCAATCAGAGGCCAGGGGCGTCCTGTATATGCCTGCGTGGTCAGCAACGAAAGCGACACTTCGCCACCTGTAATTTCAGGATAAAGCACGCCAGAAAGCACGATGCGATCATCACCTGCACCGATATACTGCCAGCTTGCTGAGCGGTTTACGCGCTCATTTTTCACATGCCGCCAGCTTTTGTTTTGCTGTAACTGCTGATGCGGCAACGTGCGCAGCTCAAAAACAAACATGCCGTAGATCATCATCATGGCCATGACTCCTCAATCTTTATCGTAAAAACTGCCACGCCCGGCACGGGCGCGCCGTTCCATTTCTGCCCTGACCATTTCACCGACCAGTTTCGCCAGTTCGCGGGGATTCTGCGTAACAACGTTATGCAGATGAACATGAATTTCACCACCAAATCCGGAGGCAACAGGCTCCCGGTTACGGGAAGTTACAGGAACTGATGCCACTGGAGATCGTATGGCCTCCGCCACCGGGCGGGAGCTGGCCGCAACAACAGGGACCAGCGCCGGAGGCAGCGGAGCCGGGACCACGGGTGTGATATTAATTGCGGGGGGCTTACTGACCTGCGCAATCTTCCGCTCCTGCCACTCCCCACGAACAGCAAGTGCGCGGGGCAGGTTCTTAAAGACAATATCGCCGGGGCCAATGCGTTTTTTCGTCTCATCAACCAGCTTACCTGTGTTATCAGCAATTTTGCTGAGTCTGCGCAGCGTACCGGTATTGCTGTCTGTGAGCGGTTTATTGTCTTTGGGGTTATCACCTCCGGTGCCATTGCCATTTTCCACAGGCTTCGGCGGATTGATTTTCGCCAGGTCCCCCTGAAGCAAGGCAACCTTGTCCTGAAGAATGGCCGCACGCTGTGCGTCTTCGATTTTCTTGCGCGCCCTTTCCGCTTCATCCGGAAGGACGCCAAGTTTTTCAAGTATCCACGCCAGCGTATCCAGCAGCATTTTTGCAGGTGTCAGAACAAGCTGTAACGCACCGCCAAGAACGCTACCGAATATCTCGCCAGCACTGGTACATTTATCCAGCGTTTCCTTGCTGGACTCCATCGGTGACAGCAGCGATTTAAACCAGTTAAACACCTGGCTGATCCCGCTCCCGATTGCGTCAAAAACAGGACCAAACCGTTCAAAGGTTTCGCGCAACGGGGTCAGCCTTTCCATAATCCCGTTGAACACCCCGGCATAAAACGCCTTAATGGGTTCCCAGTATTTCCAGATGAGAACCGCCGCAGCCACAAACGCAGCAGCAATCAATCCAACCGGACTGAACAGCGCCCCGATAGCGCCTCCCAGCAAAGAAACAGAACCCGTCAGCATTCCCCACAGCGCAGGCAACACCCGGACGACATTCATTGACCGGGTAAGAATGTCAAAACCAAGACGCAGGGTGGCCAGCTTTCCGTAAAGCACCCCAATAACCAGCGACAACGAGCCAATCGTTGCAGTCATTGCCAGCAACGCACCGCCTGCTATCAGTAGCTGGCGCGTCAGTACCGGATGGGCCTGCGCCAGCGAGGTGATTTTTTCAAGCACCCGCGTGAGCCACTGCGTGACAGAACGCAGCGGACCGTCAACCAGATCACTGATGCGAATACGAAGACCTTCCCATGCGCTGTCGAGATTTTTCAGGTCCCCATCAAGATTATCGGCCATTACTTTTGCAACGCGATCGGCCTCTCCCCTTGCCCCCTGCAATTCTCTGGTCAGTTTTTGCAGCTCTCCTGAACCAGCCGCCGCAACAAGCGTCTGTAAACCAACGAACGCCTCTTCTCCGGCGATGTCCTTGAAGAAGGAGACCTGGTCCACCTGTCCGTATTTTTGTGTCGCCTTATAGAGATCAAGCAGCACATCCTCCATCGGGCGCATTTTGCCTCTGGCGTCAGCAACTGACACCCCCAGCTCTTTCAGTGCATCAGCCGCAGCTTTTGGCGGTGATGCAAGGCGGGACAGACTTGCGCGCATGGCCGTACCAGCATCGCTTCCACGAAGACCATTATTGGCAAGCATCCCGGCCATGGCTGCCGCTTCTTCAAGACTGATACCAAGTTTTGCGGCAACCGGACCGGTATACTTCATGGTTTCGCCCAGCGCGCGTAAATCAGTATTGGTCCGGGTGAATGCCGCTGTCAGCGTATCGCCAACCCGGTCCATTTGATCGGCTGTCAGGTTGAACTGTGTGAGGATATTGGAGCCTATATCCGCCGTCTCGCCGAGTTCGACGCCACCTGCCAGCGCCATATTAAGAACACCGGGCAATGCGGCCTGAATGGCCTGCGGAGTAAAACCAGCCATTGCCAGAAAGCTCTGCCCACTGGCGGCATCACTCGCAGTAAACTGTGTTTCAGAACCAAGTTTTAACGCCTGCTCACGCAGCGCCTTAAACTGCGGGCTGTTTTTGTCGATTCGCGTCAGTGCCTGAACGCGGGACATCTCTTTGCCGAACCCGATCGCAGGCTGCAAAAAACGCCCGGCAGCATAGCCGCCAGCCGCTGCAGCACCAATTGCCAGCGCACCACCTGTTTTCAGTTTTCCCGCGGTTTCCTGCGCGCGCGAATACCGCTCACGCGCCCGCGTTACACGCGCAAGCGCCTGCCGTTCGCGTTCAAGCTGGTTGTTGTACTGTTCAGTGCGTCTGATGGCCTGCTGGATTGTGTTATCGCTGCCTGTCAGGGAAATGCCGTGGCGTTTCAGCTCTCCGCCAAGTTCCCGCATTTTCTGAATTTCCCGTGTGCGCGATTCATTCAGGCGTTCAAGCCGGGTGCTTAACTGCTGCATCAGCTTTTGTTGTTTTTCGCTGAGCACTGTACCCGTGCGTTGTAACTGATTAAGGGCGTTAAGCTGGCGTCGTGCTTTCACGATACCCGCATCCGCTTTACTGACAGCGTCGCGGGCGCGCTCAAATGAACGCGCCTGACGCTCGAGATTTTTGATCGCCCCCTGCGTTCGCTGGATGGAGTCACCAAACTGCCCCATCAGGCGGCGGGCGTTTTCGGCAGGCCGGGTCAGCCTGTCAACGGCGCTGAAAGCGACCCGGATATCAAGAGTCTTCATTGTCTGCATTCCCGCTGCGAAGTGCCGCCCGCTCGCGCCAGCTAACCACTTCGCCGGGCGTCATCATGAAGATTTCGGCGGGCGACCAGTTAAAAATGGCGGCAATATCTGCCACAAAGTCTTCTATGTGCTCAAAGCACACAACCGTGATCAGGCTTCCGTCGCCTGTTCGTTCTTCCCGCCAGAGTCCGCACCGCTCAAAAAATTTACGGCAACCGCACATAACTGAATAAAGTCACGGGATGCCATTTTTTTGATCGTCACTTCATCCAGTCGCGGTGATGTCACGCGTGACAGCAGCGTAAACATGGATTCCGCTTTCAGATTCAGCACATCAGACAGCGACAAATCTCGCAGAGATCCAGCCTGCTCAATAGCCCCGGTGATCTCCACATACGTGATTTTTTCGCCGCCTCGCTCAATTGGTTGGGTAAGTTTTACGCCACGCTCACTGGTTTCTTTCACAGTGTCAGTAACTACCGTGTTTTCGGTATCGATGTTTTTCGTCTCTTTCATCAGGAAACTCCTTTCAGTCAGAGGCGACGCACTGCGCCGCCTGCATATTACTTATCAGCCAAGCCCGAGCGCGGAACGGATGCGATCGGGCACAATGTCCTTGCCGTCCTTCCGGTAAATGAAGTTCAGCAGGTCAATCTCCCACAACGGGCGATCGTTAACACTCAGCTTGTAGTAGGTGTTTTTAATGGCGTAAGTGTGTGATGTGGCTTCGCCCTGTTTGGCTTCCCCCATATCAATTTCCGTCACACGTCCGCGCATTTCGACTTCATACAGGTCGCTTTCTGCATCGGTGTAGTATTCACCCGCAAAACGCAGCAGCGTGCCGTCAATCGTGCCGCCATACTTAAGGAACAGCTCACGAACTGCGCCCCCCATGACAAAGCTCGCATCAAGCGCGGAGTCGTCCAGACCGAGATCAATACTTACCGCACCCATCATGCCACCACCCCGGTAGCTGTCGGTTTTGCGCGTCAGCTTAGGCAGAGTGACGGACGTCACCTTACCCACTTCGTTTTCACCATCCACAAACAGCGTAAAAAAGCGAAGATGTTTTGGTACAGCCATCAGGCACCTCCCAGCACCGCAAATGCGGGACCAAAGAATTCATCAGTAAACGACTGGTAAAGCTCCATGTCTTCCAGCGGAGGAACGGGCGTATATTTGTAGCGAATACGCACACGCCCCTGACGTAAACCCGTGGTGCTGTTATCCACCACGTCATACCAGCACTCCGCACCAATCAGTTTCCCGACAGTAACCAGCGAATCCAGTTTTGCTCTGATGGCGCTGATAACATCCTTCACGTTCGCAGGTGTCAGTGGACTGTCGATGGTTTCAAACTGCGCTTCCGCAATTGAATCAGCCAGCACCTGTGCGGTTCGGGTATACACCTCAAAGATGTAGGCGTTCGTTTCCGGTGTGCGGTTGCCCCAGAAGCGGAACCCGTTACGACGAATAATGGTCGTGATTTCTTTGTTGTTGAGGCTGTTGGCATCACTGTCTTCGGCCTGTAACGACCAGAACACATGCCTCGACATCCCCAGCACATTTTTAACCGGAACGTTGGACAGCGATTTGTGCCAGCCCTGCTCATGGTCAATGTACGCACGAAGGCCGCACGCATAAGCAGGCGCGGGGAACGTTTCGTTTTTGCCACTTTTCGGGTTGTAGGCGATGAAGTCAGGCCATAAGAGCATCACCTCACGTTCGTTGAATTTCTGGCGGTAGGTAATCGCCTCAGCCATCGTGTTACAACCATGACATGTGGCATACACAAACGCGCGCAGTTTACCCGCAATCACGCACAGGGATTTTGTCACCGCCTCCGTGTCCAGCTCCGGCGCGGCCAGAATACGCGGACGGTATCCGATGCTTTCATCCTGCTCTGCAACAAGCAGCGCATACATCCCCGTATAGCTGCCGTCAGATTCAGAACCACCGATAACCAGTTGATCCTGCGTCTTTCCGTTTTCTTCTTTGTGTTCAGCCACGCGAACGACGATCACCTTTGTGCTCACCTGGTCTGCGATGGCCTTAAGCGCACGATAAAGCGTCCCCGTTGTCCCGCATTTTCCCAGCACGTCATTGACGCGGGTCAGCAGTGTGGGCTTGTTCAGCGGGAACAGCTTCGCGTCCGCATCATCCGCCGTTGCCACGATACCGATAACGCTGGAATCAACATCATTAATCGCTGTTACCAGGTCGGTACTTTCCGTAACACGGGCACCATGAAAACGAGTTTCACTCATAGCTTCAGCCCCTTGTATCCGTTAAATGATTCGGCAACAATCATCACCCACCACGCGCGTAATCTCACCCCTGCGCCGTTCTCCCGCCACGGCGACAACAAAAAGCAGTAACCCACTCCGCACGCACATGCGACCATGCCGCACAGGGAGGGAAAGATGACCAACACCACCATGCAATTGCTCAGTCAGAGCACAGACCCCGTGAAAATGCCGGATTTTGATATTCTCGCGGAGGGGGAAACGCTGTCCGGCGTGGCAGAGCGCCTGATGAGTCTGTCACTGACCGACAACCGGGGATTTGAAGCGGACCAGCTCACCATCACGCTGGATGATGCGGATGGTCAGTTGCAGCTACCGCCACGGGGCGCGCGTCTGACGGTTCTCATTGGCTGGAAAGGCGAACCGCTGACAGAAAAAGGCACTTACATTGTTGATGAAATCGCTCACGAAGGACCGCCGGACAGGCTGACGGTTTCAGCCAGAAGCGCAGATTTTCGGGATGAATTTAACGTTAAACGTGAGGTGTCCTGGCATGATGTGACCGTTGAGCGCGTGGTATCCGCCATCGCTCATCGGTACGGTCTGAAACCGCAAATCAGCGAAATGCTGATGGATATCGAAATCGACCACGCCGACCAGACCGAAGAAAGCGATATGTCCTTCCTTACGCGCATGGCGGAAATGCTGGGCGCAATCACCACGGTAAAAAGCGGTAATCTGTTATTCATCATGCCCGGCGGTGGCGTGAACGCACAGGGCCAGCCGTTGCCATCGTTTGCCATCACACGCAGCAGCGGCGATCGCCATCAGTTCCGCATTGCTGACCGCGAAGCGTATACGGGGGTACGCGCTTACTGGCTTGATCTTAATTACGGGAAAAAGAAAAAAGTCAGCGTGAAACGCCGTAAACCGCCAAAACCCAAAAAGGAGAAAAGCAGCAGCCGTGAAGGTGATTATATGGAAGGCGCGGAAGGCAATGTGTTTGTGTTACGCAAGACTTATCAGAACGAGCAGGCAGCAAGACGCGCAGCGGCGGCAAAGTGGCAGCAACTACAACGCGGAGCCGCATCATTCTCCATCACGCTGGCGCGTGGACGTGCAGAACTCTACCCCGAAATGCATGGCACGGTAACAGGATTTAAAAGCGAGATTGATAATCAGGACTGGATCATTGCAAAAGCCGAGCACACCATTGATAACAGCGGTTTTACCACGCAGCTTGAGCTTGAGGCAAAAATCCCGGAATGGATAGCGGAAACAGAGTGAGCAACTTAGAATAGGCAGCACCACGTTAAGGGAGGTCGCTATGTTCCGTTGTCCGCTTTGTGGCGCATCTGCCCGTATCCGCACCAGTCGTCCGGAAAATGATTCAAACACCGTGCGGCAAAAGTATTACCAGTGTAACAATCTGGAATGCGGCGTATGCTTCTCAACACTGGAAGCTTTCCATAAATTCACATCAAAACACGCCTCCGGCGTTCACTCTTCAGAAGGTATCCCGTGGCATGAGCTGCCAGCTTCACACAGGGGAAACAATCAGATGAGTTTGCCTTTACCTCAGAATTAACAGGCAGAATTGCCGGAGTAACAAAAAAGCGATAGATTACGCGCGGGTGCCTTTCGGCTGATGGTCGGAGGGAATACCCGAAGGCCAGATGTGGAAAGGCCCCGAGTCAACTTTAACGTTAACCCGAGGCCCTAACCATCTACCCTCAGCAAGTGATAGGTTAGCGCCTCCCCGAAAAAGGAGCAAGCGCTATGTCGCAAAAATCGCTTACGGCCATCACATTCTGCGTGACGGCAATCCTCATCATCTGGATGCTGCACGGTTCGCTGTGTGAAATACGGATGAGTTTCTGGGGAGCGGAGTTTGCGGCGTTCTTACAGTGTAAGCAGTAAGGAAACCGCGACGGGGAAGGCAACTTCCCCGTCAATCGGTTGCCAGGGTAAAGGTCGAAAAGGCACCCTATTTCCAGTTGACGTGAACAACAAGCCCGCAGCGTAAAAACTGCGGGTTTTCTTTTTGGTTCCCTCACTCATGAGGACACCAAAAAACAAAGCCCACAGCATAGAAGCTGTGGGCTTTTTGCATTCAAAGATGGACGTTATATGGACACTTAAAAATAAAATCCATTTATTTTCAAATGATTAAACCTCTACTTAAAGCGCCCGCAGGCGCTTTTTAGATTCAGAAAAATTGGGTATTAGCCAATATATTCCAGTCCGTTCATATACGGACGCAGAACTTCTGGTACTTCAATACGACCATCAGCCTGCTGATAGTTTTCCATTACTGCAACCAGCGTACGACCAACAGCCAGACCAGAACCGTTCAGGGTATGAACCAGACGGGTTTTCTTGTCCGACTTGCTGCGGCAACGTGCCTGCATACGACGTGCCTGGAAATCCCAAACGTTGGAGCAGGAAGAGATCTCACGGTAGGTGTTCTGTGCCGGGATCCATACTTCCAGGTCGTAAGTTTTGCAAGCGCCAAAGCCCATGTCGCCAGTGCAAAGGATGATTTTACGGTACGGCAGGCCCAGCAACTGCAGGACTTTTTCTGCATGACCAGTCATCTCTTCCAGCGCCGCCATTGAGTCTTCTGGGCGCACGATCTGCACCATTTCAACTTTGTCGAACTGGTGCATACGGATCAGACCACGGGTGTCACGACCATATGAACCGGCTTCAGAACGGAAGCATGGGGTGTGGGCGGTCATCTTAATTGGCAGATCATCTTCATCGATGATTTCACCGCGCACCAGGTTAGTCAGCGGAACTTCTGCCGTTGGGATCAGCGCATAGTTACTGGTGTCTGCTTCTTCTTCCAGCGGACGAGTATGGAACAGATCGCCAGCAAATTTCGGCAGTTGACCCGTACCGTACAGCGTGTCCTGGTTAACCAGGTACGGAACATAGTTCTCACTGTAGCCATGCTGTTCGGTATGCAGATCCAGCATAAACTGCGACAGTGCGCGGTGCATGCGAGCAATCTGCCCTTTCATTACCACAAAGCGGGAACCAGTCAGCTTAACTGCAGCTGCAAAGTCGAGGCCAGAGTGCATTTCACCCAGCGTCACGTGGTCACGAACTTCAAAGTCAAACTCACGCGGGGTACCCCAGCGGCTGACTTCAACGTTGTCATTTTCGTCTTTACCTACCGGCACTTCATCTGCAGGCAGGTTAGGGATGGTCAGCGCGATATCGCGAATTTCAGCCTGTAAAGCATCCAGCTCGGCTTTTGCTGCATCCAGCTCTTCGCCCAGTTTGTTCACTTCCAGACGTAAAGGCTCGATATCTTCCCCGCGCGCTTTCGCCTGGCCAATGGATTTCGATCGGGAGTTACGCTCCGCTTGCAGGTTTTCCGTTTTGACCTGCAATACTTTACGACGCTCTTCAAGAGCGCCCAGCTTATCTACATCCAGCTTAAAGCCCCGGCGTGCCAGTTTTTCAGCGACTGCGTCTGGCTCATTACGCAGCAGATTGGGATCGAGCATGCTTATCCTGTGCTTATCGAATTAAATGGGAGATGTGGCCACAGCCTGCGACCACAGGGATACAGTAACAACATTACCGCAACGATAACATTAACGGTAGCGTTTTATGGGGCTATTTTGATCCTGTTCAGCCAGCCAGGCGAGCTTTTCGCCAATCTTGCCTTCAAGGCCCCTGTTTGTCGGGAAATAATAGCGTGTTTGTGCTATTTCCGGCGGGAAGTAAACCTCACCGGCAGCATAAGCGTTTGCTTCATCATGAGCGTAACGATATTCCTGCCCGTAGCCCATTTCCTTCATTAATTTCGTCGGCGCATTACGCAAATGAACCGGCACGTCATAATCCGGGCGTTCGCGAGCATCGGCCAGCGCGGCTTTAAACGCAGTGTAGACAGCGTTGCTTTTTGGCGCGCAGGCCAGGTAAACAATCGCCTGAGCAATGGCGCGTTCACCTTCCGCCGGGCCAACGCGAGTAAAGCAATCCCAGGCCGCAATTGCCACCTGCATCGCCCGTGGATCGGCATTACCGACGTCTTCAGACGCAATCGCCAGACAGCGACGCGCGACATATAACGGATCGCCACCAGCGGTAATAATTCGCGCATACCAGTACAGCGCCGCATCGGGTGCGCTACCACGTACCGACTTATGCAGTGCGGAAATCAGATCGTAAAAGCGATCGCCTTTGTTATCAAAGCGGGCGCTACGTTCACCGGCGATTTCGGTCAGTAATTCAGGCTTCAGGACCCGCTTACCGCTATCATCGACTTCGGCCATATCCGCCATCATTTCCAGCGTATTTAACGCCCGGCGCGCGTCGCCATTCACCAGTTCAGCAATGGCGCGTCGTGTTTCATCTGGCAGAACAATATCCTGACCACCATAGCCACGGGTTTTGTCTTCCATCGCCTGAGTTAGTACTTGCTCAATATCCTCTGTACTCAGGGATTTCAACAGATAGACACGGGCACGGGAAAGCAGTGCCGAATTAAGCTCAAACGACGGGTTTTCAGTGGTTGCGCCAATAAAAGTGATGGTGCCGTCTTCAATATGTGGCAGAAATGCATCCTGCTGGCTTTTGTTGAAACGGTGAACTTCGTCAACAAAAAGAATAGTGCGGCGACCTGCATTGCGGTTTTGCCGGGCGCGCTCGATCGCCTCGCGAATCTCTTTCACGCCAGAGGTGACGGCAGAAATACGTTCCACATCAGCGTTCGCATAGCGGGCAATCACTTCAGCGAGAGTTGTTTTGCCGGTACCCGGCGGCCCCCAGAGGATCATAGAATGTAAATGCCCGGCTTCGATAGCGCGCGGCAACGGCTTCCCCGCAGCCAGCAAATGTTGCTGGCCGATATACTGTGCTAAATTTTCTGGCCGCATACGCGCGGCCAGAGGTTGAAAAGTATTATCCGAAAAATCGAGCGACAGATTGCTCACTCAGGTGCCTCTACTTACGTTGATCATCTACCGTGACGCCTTGCGGCGGGGTGAAGGTAAATTTCGCTGCATCCACAGCCCCATTTTGCTGGGATTTCAGTTGATAACTGCTGCGCTGATCGTCCTGCTCCACCGCGCTAAACTGATGGATTGTGCCATCACGTCCCACGTTAATGGTGAACTGCTTCAGATTGCCATTGCTGGCTTTCGGCGTCAGGACAAAGTCATCGCCATTCTGTTTGATATTGTACTGCTGCCAGTCGCTGGACTGGTTGCGGGCAATCAGCATAAACGGCGTATTACCGGTGGCATCTTTCAGCCAGGTTGCCGTAGCTTGCTCAACGAACGGGTTATAGAACCACAGTGTTTTACCGTCAGAAACCAGAATGCTTTCATCAGGTTGTGTCATATGCCAGTTGAATAAGTTTGGACGTTTCACCCACAGATCGCCCTGACCTTCCTGCACCGCCGCGCCGCTACCGTCAGTCACTTTTTGTGTGAAGCTGGCGTGGAAGCTGCTGACTTTATCCAGGCGGCTTTTCAGATCGCTTGCGGCATCAGCCCAAACGCTGCTTGCTACTAAGCTTGAGAGTAATGCACAGGTGATGGCAATTTTTTTCATCATTATTCCTCAAATTACGTCACTCCCGATCGGGAGTTCCCTCTACTCTCTATTCCAGGCTAATAATCAGCTTGAGGAAAGAAGAAAATACTGAATTTTCAGTTGATAGAGTGCCGGATGCGACGCTACCGCGCCTTATCCGGCATACGATGCATTAGTTAGTCAAACGGCGGTGGGGCCAGCACTTCACGATTACCGTTGTGCCCCTGTTCGCTGACAATCCCCTGCGCTTCCATCTGTTCGATAATACGCGCTGCACGGTTATAACCAATGCGGAACTGACGCTGTACGCCAGAAATTGACGCTTTGCGTTTTTCAGTGACAAACTGCACCGCCTGATCGAACAACGGATCCAGTTCTTCAGCGCCATCGAAACCACCCGCACCACCTTCGCTTTCGCTGTCGGAGGTGATGCCATCAACATACTGTGGGCGACCACGCGCTTTCCAGTCCTGCACCACGGCATGAACTTCCTGATCGCGAACAAAAGCACCATGGACACGTACCGGCAACGTGGAGTTCGGCCCAGAGTAGAGCATATCCCCCATACCCAGCAGTGATTCCGCGCCAGCCTGATCAAGAATGGTACGTGAGTCAATCTTACTGGATACGGTAAAGGCGATACGGGTCGGAATATTCGCTTTAATCAGACCAGTAATAACATCAACCGATGGACGCTGAGTTGCCAGTACGAGGTGGATACCCGCGGCACGGGCTTTTTGCGCCAGACGTGCTATCAGCTCTTCCACTTTTTTACCTACCGTCATCATCAGGTCGGCAAATTCGTCAACCAACACCACAATGTATGGTTCTTTTTTCAGCACCGGATGCTGGGCATCCATACTGTCACCCGGCTTCCAGTACGGGTCTGGAATCGGACGCATCATGCGATCGGCTTCAGCAATTTTTTCGTTATAACCCGCCAGATTACGCACACCCAGCGCAGACATCAGTTTATACCGACGCTCCATCTCGTTAACACACCAGCGCAGCGCGTTGGCGGCATCTTTCATATCAGTAACGACTTCCGTTAACAGATGCGGAATGCCTTCATAAACCGAAAGCTCCAGCATTTTCGGGTCGATCATGATGAAACGCACATCTTCTGGCTGTGCTTTATAAAGCATGCTCAGGATCATCGCGTTCACACCGACAGATTTACCGGAACCGGTAGTCCCCGCAACCAACAAGTGCGGCATTTTCGCCAGATCGGCAACCACCGGCTCACCGGCGATATCTTTACCCAGCACCACGGTTAATGGCGACGGATTATCGCGGAATTTGGCGTTATCCAAAACTTCGCGCAGATAAACGGTTTGTCGTTTTTTATTCGGTAACTCCAGACCTACATAGGGTTTGCCAGGAATAACTTCAACGACACGCACCGCCACCGTCGAAAGTGAACGGGCAAGGTCCCGTGACAAGTTAGAAATGCGCGCCGCTTTTACGCCCGGTGCCAGGTTCAATTCAAAGCGAGTGATAACCGGCCCCGGAGAGTAATTGACGACATCGGCTTTAATACGGAAATCAGCCAGACGCGCTTCCACCAGGCGAGCCATTTGTTCAAGCGCAAAGGTATCTACCGGCTCCACTTCGCTCGGCGGCGGTGTCAGCAAATCCAGAGAAGGCAGCGGCGTCGTCGGTTTATGCAACGGACGGCTGTCGCCATTACGCATCAACAGCGGATGAAGCAGGGTATCCTGCGGTTGTGGCGCAACTGGCTGTTGTGGCTGCTGATACTGCTGCTGTGGCGCAACCGGTTGTTGCGGCTGCTGATATTGTGGCTGCGGCGCAACCGGCTGTTGTGGCTGCTGATACTGCGGCTGCGGCGGAACTGGTTGTTGCGGCTGCTGATATTGCTGCTGCGGTGCAACCGGTTGTTGCGGCTGCTGTACAGGTTCAACAATTGGCGTAAACAACGGTTCGTGTGGACCATCATCCAGCAACGCTTTCATTGGCGAAAATTCAAAATCATCCAGCGAGAACGGATTCGCCCCAGCCGGTTGTTCGCCGGAATAACGTTGTTGTTGAGTTTGCGCAAACTGACGAGCCAGTTCAGCCTCTGCCGCAGCATCTGCATCTTCTGCGTTTACGGGCACATCATGTTGATACTGTTCGCCATAGCGTTGCTGCTGTGTCTGGGCGAACTGACGTGCCAGTTCATCCTGCTGCATCGCATCGATTTCATCATCGTTGTACTGATCGCCAGAATCGTACTGATTGCGCTGGGCTTCACGGGCTTTTTCTTCCGCCGCACGCTGTGAGGGCAGCTTAATACCGTAAGACGCCAGTTCACGACGAGTTGGCACGCGGATACGTTTCGGTCGTGGCAACTGCGGACCAATCCCCTCTTTGACCTGAGGACGCGGTCCACCGCTATTTGCCAGACTGAAGACTGGCGCGGCAACGGTTGCGGCAGCCCCCGTCGCCAGTGTCGCTTTTTTCACGCCAGATGCCAGCGGGGAAACAGCGGCAGCGGCTTCTACTGGAGGTACTGCTGCAACAGAAGGTGCTTTCAGCGAAGATTTGATCGGTTCTGGTTCTTTAACCGGTTCTGGAATCGGTTGATACCAGGCCGCAAGTTGTTCACGTTCACGGGCTCGCTTCTCTTCAACTTCTTCAAAGTAGTAAAGCGGCGGACGCGCGGGTTTTGTCTCTTCTACAACGGGTTCAGGCTCCACAACAGGCTGCTGTTCAACGGGTTGCGGCTGTTGGTACAACGGCTCCTGAGCGGCTGGCTGCTGATAAGTTTGCTCAGTCTGGTATGTAGACTGTGGAGCAAAAGTGGATTGCTGCTCTTCGGCTTGCCAGGCGTTACCTGCCACCGGTTGTTCTGGCGCAGGGGCATAATACGGCTGTTGCGCAGGTTGTTCAGCTGCAGGTGCATAATACGGCTGCTGCGGCTGTACTGGTTGTTGCAGCGGCTCATTATATTGCACTGCAGGCTGCGCATATTGTGACTGCTGTGGGTAACCTTCCGGTGCAGGAGCAATAACCGGCTCTCCCGTTTGTGGACCCGGTACAGGCTGCCAGGCTACTGTAGGTTGCGCAGGTGGAACATCAACAGAGGCAACAGGCGGCGTCTGAGTCACAGGTTCAACCGGCGCAGCCCAGCTTTGTGTCGCCGTGGTAGCAGCAGCTGCTACAGCGACAGGTTCGGTAATTGGCGCACCGTTTAATAATGGATCGTATTCGTCATATTCTGGCTGCGTTGCACGATTGCCCGAAAATAGGACGTCGTCCGGGTCGGCAGCCACACCGCGTGCAGTGTAGGTAATCTCTTCGTCATCATCCATCCGCTTACCGGAGAACAACGCAGCGTCTGTTTGCCGCCCCATCGGATTAATGAATTTTTCCGCCAACCGTTTACGACGCGCTAGCGCGCCGCGAAGAATACGGGCACGGCGTGATTCATGCTGTTTGCCGTGATTTTCATCTTCATACTCTTCGTCGTCTTCATACTCATCTTCATCGACCCAGGTATCATCGCGACGGGTACGATTACTGGCGAAGGTGAGAATGTTTAAAATCCAGCCGCCGAGTTTTTCAGCAATGGTCACCCATGACCAACCGGTGAACAACGTCAGGCCCGCTGCCCAAACGCAGAGCAGCGCAATAGTTCCCCCGCTACTGTGTAGCAGTGGTTGTAGCGTAGTGCTTAGTAAGCTGCCAATGACGCCACCGGAGGCAAAATACCAGATATCGTCAGCGTTGATTGCCGCCAGACCACAGGAGGTAAGGATGAGCGCCAAAACGCCAATGATGCGTAGCGAAACGGCAAAATAATCAATGTATTCGTCGCTGGACTGATGACGCCAGGCAAACCAACAACCGCCGACAATAATGACGGGAATGGTGTAAGCCATCACGCCAAAAATAAAGAACAGCGTATCTGCCAACCACGCACCGGGCATCCCACCTAAATTATGGATAGGTTCATGCCAGGCCGTTTGCGACCAGCTGGGGTCCGAAGGGTTAAAGCTTAGTAAGGCAGCCATCAACCAGACGGCAAACAGGACAATAAGGATCAGCAACGCCTCCAGAAGGCGGCGGCCGCTACTTAACTTTGTCAATGTGACTTCTTTGTCTTCAGTGTATTCCTGGCTCAAGAAAGGCTCTCCAGGTTACAGGCTTTTCCTGCCCGATGCTAAAACGGACAACAGTACCAGGTTACCCCAGTACTGTTGCTGTATGGATTAACAGGAGTGTAATCAAAATACGCCGATTTTGCACCTGTTCCGTGTTAGCGCGTCTTAATAACCAGACGATTACTCTGCTTGACTTCTTCCATAACAACGTATGTCCGTGTGTCATTGACGCCAGGCAGACGCAGCAGGGTTTCCCCCAGCAACTTACGGTAGGCTGACATATCCGGCACGCGTGTTTTCAACAGGTAGTCGAAATCACCGGATACTAAATGACACTCCTGAATTTCTTCAAGTTTTTGTACAGCGGTATTGAATTGTTCAAACACATCCGGTGCGCCACGATTCAGAGTAATCTCAACGAATACCAGAAGTGATGCATCCAGATAATGGGGGTTAAGCAGCGCCGTATAGCCCTGAATAAACCCTTGTCTTTCCAGCCGACGCACACGCTCAAGGCACGGCGTTGGGGAAAGTCCCACACGTTTAGAAAGCTCGACGTTAGAAATACGCCCATCCTTTTGCAACTCATTAAGAATGTTACGATCGATACGGTCGAGATCTTTGCCAGGGCGCTTCTTGCTATCTACCATTATTATTGTCTCTCTGTATTCCTTCCCTACTCCTGTCTGACCCTGAAACATCACTGTTCAGAGTCGCTACCCGTCACGATAGACCGAAATCATGAAGATTCACGGCGCGCAATGCCTGGGTCTACGGTGAGAAGACCGTTGCCTTGTGGCAGCTATCGACATCACGAATGGCGTCTGTCCACGCCATACGTAGATTTCACTAGCACGGTAAACATGGTATTTACATGCATGGTTATGCGCATATAAGAATACTGTTTTTTTTCTTCCTCGAATGTTTTCGCAAAACACCAGGGGATTGTCAAAGCAAAACATCGATTTTTAGTACAACATGCCAGATATTCATTAACAGGGGCGTTTATTCATCATTTAATCGGCTTATAAAGCGGGAAATTTAAGTAGCAGAGGTGATAATGACGGGAGAATTTGACCTGCTTATCGATGCTGCCGATTGCACAAATTGTTAACAAAATCGTCATACTCTTTTTTTACGTCTGTAAATTCCCTACAATCCTGCCCATTGTCTGCCAACAACTATGGGGATCTCATGGGCACGACCAAACACAGTAAACTGCTTATCCTGGGTTCAGGCCCGGCGGGATACACCGCTGCTGTCTACGCGGCGCGCGCCAACCTGCAACCTGTGCTGATTACCGGCATGGAAAAAGGCGGCCAACTGACCACCACCACGGAAGTGGAAAACTGGCCTGGCGATCCAAACGATCTGACCGGTCCGTTATTAATGGAGCGCATGCACGAACATGCCACCAAGTTTGAAACTGAGATCATTTTTGATCATATCAACAAGGTGGATCTGCAAAACCGTCCGTTCCGTCTGAATGGCGATAACGGCGAATACACTTGCGACGCGCTGATTATTGCCACCGGAGCTTCTGCACGCTATCTCGGCCTGCCCTCTGAAGAAGCCTTTAAAGGCCGTGGGGTTTCTGCTTGTGCAACCTGCGACGGTTTCTTCTATCGCAACCAGAAAGTTGCGGTCATCGGCGGCGGCAATACCGCGGTTGAAGAGGCGCTGTATCTGTCTAACATCGCTTCGGAAGTGCATCTGATTCACCGCCGTGACGGTTTCCGCGCGGAAAAAATCCTCATTAAGCGCCTGATGGATAAAGTGGAGAACGGCAACATCATTCTGCACACCAACCGTACGCTGGAAGAAGTGACCGGCGATCAAATGGGTGTCACTGGCGTTCGTCTGCGCGATACGCAAAACAGCGATAACATCGAGTCACTCGACGTTGCCGGTCTGTTTGTTGCTATCGGTCACAGCCCGAATACTGCGATTTTCGAAGGGCAGCTGGAACTGGAAAACGGCTACATCAAAGTACTGTCGGGTATTCATGGTAATGCCACCCAGACCAGCATTCCTGGCGTCTTTGCCGCAGGCGACGTGATGGATCACATTTATCGCCAGGCCATTACTTCGGCCGGTACAGGCTGCATGGCAGCACTTGATGCGGAACGCTACCTCGATGGTTTAGCTGACGCAAAATAATTTTACAAATCAGTAACAAAAGTAAAGAAGGCGACACCATGCGACTATGGGTCGCCTTTATTTTTTCCCCGTTGTAACATTGCTCTGCAAATAATTCTGATAACTCACCTGCTAAGCGTGCAATGAATAAATCTCGTCAAAAAGAGTTAACCCGCTGGTTAAAACAGCAAAGCGTCATCTCCCAACGTTGGCTGAATATTTCTCGTCTGCTGGGCTTTGTGAGCGGCATATTGATCATTGCCCAGGCCTGGTTCATGGCGCGAATTCTGCAACATATGATTATGGAGAATATTCCCCGTGAAGCCCTGCTGCTTCCCTTTATGTTACTGGTTCTGACCTTTGTACTGCGCGCATGGGTGGTCTGGTTACGCGAACGGGTGGGTTATCACGCCGGGCAGCATATCCGCTTTGCCATCCGCCGTCAGGTTCTCGACCGTCTGCAACAAGCAGGGCCAGCGTGGATTCAGGGTAAACCTGCGGGGAGCTGGGCGACGCTGGTACTCGAGCAAATTGACGATATGCATGATTACTATGCACGCTATCTGCCGCAAATGGCGCTGGCAGTGTCGGTGCCGTTGCTGATTGTGGTGGCAATCTTCCCCTCTAACTGGGCTGCGGCGCTCATTCTGCTGGGCACTGCACCGTTAATTCCGTTGTTTATGGCGCTGGTTGGAATGGGGGCTGCCGATGCTAACCGACGTAACTTTCTCGCTCTTGCTCGCTTAAGTGGGCATTTCCTCGATCGCCTGCGCGGCATGGAAACATTGCGTATTTTTGGTCGTGGTGAAGCTGAAATTGAAAGTATTCGTTCTGCTTCGGAAGATTTCCGCCAACGGACAATGGAAGTGCTACGGCTGGCGTTTTTATCCTCCGGCATTCTCGAATTTTTTACCTCGCTGTCAATTGCTCTGGTGGCGGTCTACTTTGGTTTTTCCTATCTCGGCGAGCTGGATTTTGGTCACTACGATACCGGTGTGACGCTGGCTGCGGGTTTTCTGGCCCTGATCCTTGCGCCAGAGTTTTTCCAGCCATTACGCGATCTCGGTACGTTTTATCATGCTAAAGCCCAGGCTGTTGGCGCAGCTGACAGTCTGAAAACGTTTATGGAAACCCCGCTCGCCCATCCGCAACGTGGTGAGGCGGAATTAGCATCGACCGATCCGGTGACCATTGAGGCCGAGGAGCTGTTTATCACGTCGCCGGAAGGTAAAACGCTGGCCGGACCGCTGAACTTTACTTTGCCAGCAGGCCAACGTGCGGTGTTGGTTGGTCGCAGCGGTTCAGGTAAAAGCTCACTGCTGAACGCGCTTTCTGGTTTTCTCTCATATCAGGGATCGCTACGAATCAACGGGATAGAATTACGCGATTTATCACCAGAATCATGGCGTAAACATCTCTCCTGGGTTGGGCAAAACCCACAATTACCGGCAGCAACATTGCGGGATAACGTACTACTGGCGCGACCTGATGCCAGCGAACAAGAATTACAAGCAGCGCTGGATAACGCCTGGGTCAGCGAGTTTCTACCGCTCCTCCCACAAGGCGTTGATACGCCTGTTGGCGACCAGGCTGCCCGCCTTTCCGTGGGGCAGGCGCAGCGCGTGGCGGTGGCCCGTGCGTTACTAAATCCCTGTTCGCTATTACTGTTGGATGAACCCGCTGCCAGCCTTGATGCTCACAGTGAACAGCGCGTAATGGAGGCGCTGAATGCCGCCTCTCTGCGCCAGACAACGTTAATGGTCACCCACCAGTTAGAAGATCTTGCTGACTGGGATGTCATTTGGGTTATGCAGGATGGCCGGATTATTGAGCAAGGACGTTACGCGGAATTAAGTGTGGCTGGTGGCCCATTCGCCACATTACTGGCCCATCGTCAGGAGGAGATTTAAATGCGCGCTTTGCTACCCTATCTGGCACTGTATAAACGTCATAAATGGATGTTAAGTCTTGGTATTGTGCTGGCAATTGTGACGCTGCTCGCCAGTATCGGTCTGTTGACACTTTCCGGCTGGTTCCTCTCGGCCTCAGCGGTTGCGGGGGTTGCCGGACTGTACAGCTTCAACTATATGCTACCCGCTGCGGGCGTGCGTGGCGCAGCAATCACCCGTACTGCCGGGCGCTATTTTGAACGTCTGGTAAGTCACGACGCGACTTTCCGCGTGTTGCAGCATCTGCGCATTTACACCTTCAGCAAATTGCTGCCCCTCTCCCCTGCCGGACTGGCGCGCTATCGTCAGGGCGAATTGCTCAATCGCGTGGTGGCGGATGTTGATACGCTCGATCATCTTTACCTGCGCGTTATCTCGCCGCTGGTGGGCGCTTTTGTGGTGATTATGGTGGTGACAATCGGGTTAAGTTTCCTTGATTTCACCCTCGCCTTTACGCTGGGCGGCATTATGTTACTGACGCTTTTCCTGATGCCACCGCTGTTTTATCGTGCGGGAAAAAGCACCGGGCAAAATCTGACTCATCTTCGCGGACAGTATCGCCAACAACTGACGGCCTGGCTGCAAGGGCAAGCTGAGCTGACCATTTTTGGTGCCAGCGATCGTTATCGCACGCAACTAGAGAATACAGAAATTCAATGGCTGGAAGCGCAACGCCGTCAATCTGAACTGACCGCATTGTCGCAAGCGATAATGCTGCTCATTGGCGCGTTAGCGGTGATCCTGATGCTGTGGATGGCGTCTGGCGGCGTTGGCGGCAATGCTCAACCCGGCGCGTTAATTGCCCTGTTTGTCTTCTGCGCGTTAGCCGCGTTTGAAGCACTGGCACCAGTAACGGGTGCATTTCAGCATCTGGGGCAAGTCATTGCCTCTGCCGTACGTATCTCTGACTTAACGGATCAAAAACCGGAGGTCACCTTTCCTGATACCCAAACTCGTGTTGCCGATCGCGTTTCGCTGACGTTACGGGATGTTCAGTTCACTTATCCGGAGCAATCTCAACAGGCACTTAAAGGGATTTCTCTTCAGGTAAACGCCGGGGAACATATAGCGATTCTCGGGCGAACCGGATGCGGCAAATCAACACTGTTACAACTGCTGACCCGCGCATGGGACCCGCAACAGGGCGAGATTTTGCTTAACGATAGCCCCATAGCCAGCCTGAATGAAGCGGCTCTACGACAGACCATCAGCGTTGTTCCTCAGCGAGTGCATCTGTTTAGCGCCACGCTGCGTGATAATCTTTTACTCGCCTCGCCTGGCAGTAGTGATGAGGCTCTGTCGGAGATCTTGCGTCGCGTTGGCCTGGAAAAGCTGCTCGAGGATGCAGGTCTCAACAGTTGGTTAGGTGAAGGCGGACGCCAGCTCTCCGGTGGTGAACTGCGCCGTCTGGCTATCGCCCGTGCGCTGTTACATGATGCGCCACTGGTGTTGCTGGATGAACCTACCGAAGGCTTAGATGCCACAACCGAAAGCCAGATCCTTGAATTGCTTGCAGAAATGATGCGTGAGAAAACGGTGTTAATGGTCACCCATCGACTTCGCGGACTCTCTCGTTTCCAACAAATAATAGTGATGGACAACGGGCAAATTATTGAGCAAGGTACTCACGCAGAACTGCTTGCCAGACAGGGGCGTTATTACCAGTTCAAGCAGGGTTTGTAAGCTATTATTGAACGATCCGACTTGCGTGGAGTTTTGCGGTCATGCGCCTGGTTCAGCTTTCTCGCCATTCAATAGCCTTCCCTTCCCCGGAAGGCGCATTACGTGAGCCTAACGGCCTGCTGGCACTTGGGGGCGATCTTAGCCCTGCGCGCCTGTTAATGGCTTACCAGCGTGGTATTTTTCCGTGGTTTTCTCCAGGCGACCCCATCCTCTGGTGGTCGCCCGATCCCCGCGCGGTGCTATGGCCAGAATCACTGCATATCAGCCGTAGTATGAAGCGATTTCATAAACGCTCGCCCTATCGTGTCACGATGAATTACGCTTTTGGTCAGGTCATTGAAGGCTGTGCCAGCGATCGCGAAGAAGGAACCTGGATCACGCGTGGCGTGGTCGAAGCCTACCATCGCCTTCACGAACTCGGCCATGCCCACTCCATTGAAGTCTGGCGTGAAGATGAGCTTGTCGGCGGTATGTACGGCGTGGCCCAGGGAACGCTATTTTGTGGCGAGTCCATGTTCAGCCGGATGGAAAATGCGTCTAAAACGGCGCTTCTGGTATTCTGTGAGGAATTTATCGGTCATGGCGGTAAGCTTATCGACTGCCAGGTCCTTAACGATCACACAGCATCGCTTGGTGCCTGCGAAATTCCCCGCCGGGATTACCTTAATTATCTCAATCAAATGCGCCTCGGACGATTGCCGAATAATTTCTGGGTACCACGATGCTTGTTTTCACCACAAGAATGAATGTTTTCGGCACATTTCTCCCCAGAGTGTTATAATTGCGGTCGCAGAGTTGGTTACGCTCATTACCCCGCTGCCGATAAGGAATTTTTCGCGTCAGGTAACGCCCATCGTTTATCTCACCGCTCCCTTATACGTTGCGCTTTTGGTGCGGCTTAGCCGTGTGTTTTCGGAGTAATGTGCCGAACCTGTTTGTTGCGATTTAGCGCGCAAATCTTTACTTATTTACAGAACTTCGGCATTATCTTGCCGGTTCAAATTACGGTAGTGATACCCCAGAGGATTAGATGGCCAAAGAAGACAATATTGAAATGCAAGGTACCGTTCTTGAAACGTTGCCTAATACCATGTTCCGCGTAGAGTTAGAAAACGGTCACGTGGTTACTGCACACATCTCCGGTAAAATGCGCAAAAACTACATCCGCATCCTGACGGGCGACAAAGTGACTGTTGAACTGACCCCGTACGACCTGAGCAAAGGCCGCATTGTCTTCCGTAGTCGCTGATTGTTTTACCGCCTGATGGGCGAAGAGAAAGAACGAGTAAAAGGTCGGTTTAACCGGCCTTTTTATTTTGTGATATGTATGAAGTACTTTGGAAGTATAAGTCCGTAACTTGTCTCGATGTAGATATACTGCACAACTTGTTTACAGTATGAGCAAACAATAATTATCATTAAAATTCTTCTTGACCGTTTTACTCCAACTCCCTATAGTAGCGCCCCGTTGCCACCCATGAGGTTTGGTAGCAAAACAATTTGGTGAGGTGTCCGAGTGGCTGAAGGAGCACGCCTGGAAAGTGTGTATACGGCAACGTATCGGGGGTTCGAATCCCCCCCTCACCGCCAGATTATAAGTGCATGTTATTGTTTAACATGCGCTTTTTTATTTTTCCTTCCAGACAGTATGCCATCGGGTATGCCATCTGAAACCGGTTTATATGCCCCGCGATCATATCTTATCGGACAATTTCCGATCTTTGAGCATACTGGCAAAGCTATACTGCCAGCATATCAGGATAGTGTTTTGCGATAATATCATTCAGTCTGTCAACCAGTTCTGGTTTTCTGAACGTGATATGCGCGGAGCCCTTCTTAAAGTATCTGATGCTGAACATCTCATCTTCATAGCTCTCTTTACCCTGAACAGACTGAATGTGATCATCCAGACGAAGGGTGATGTTTCCCCGGTTGTCGGGGATTGGTTTACCGCTGAACAGGTGCAACATTCTTTCCAGATCGGCGAGTCGGTCAGCCTGTTGTCCGGTGATAAGATGAAATCTATGGTCACCCCCGTTTTTGCAACACTGATTTTTGATTAATGGTTGGCTTGCTTAAATCTATCCGGCGTCTCTGTGGGCAAGGATGCCCGCGCCCCGATGAGTTCCGCACCTGATAATCCTAAAAATCCCCTCGGCTTCAGTGAGCCATTTCATCTGTTAGGTTTTTAATCAGGTCGATTTGCCGTTCATGTCATCAATAATCAGTCTTCGCAAAACCAGAAAGGTAACTTGTATCTTATTGTTTAAAATAAACTAATTGAGTTATATCAGCATCTATATCAGGCCTGATATTCTTTTTTCTGAGTAGTGATTGCCCAGGCAATTCGAGCCAGTTTATTTGCCAGAGCGCAGGTAACCACATTCGAATGCTTCTTGTTGAGTTGCTCCCGAACCCACTCAGCAAGTTTTCCATGCTTGCGTTCAAGTCGCATTATGAATGAGCGGGCACACTGAACCAGTAACCGGCGTAAATTTTTATCACCTCGCTTACTGATACCCAACAGAGTCGATTTTCCTCCAGTGCTATACTGCCGGGGAACAAGTCCTGTGGAAGCTGCAAAATCCCTGCTGCATGAGAACTGTTTCCCGTCACCAAGTTGCGACGATAGTAAGCTGGCAGTAATCGGACCAACACCAGGAATTGTCATAATGCGCTGAGCGGTATCATCAGCGTTGATTGACTGACTTAATTCTGATTCCAGCTCTGCTATTTGCTCAACAAGGTAAAAGTAGTGGGTATGCAACCTCACCAAAAGGCGGCTCAGATATTCGGGGATTTCGTGTTCAGCCAACACGAGAGACAACCGTTTTATTACAGCATCACCTATCGGCAGGCTGATTCCAAATTCCAGCAAGAAACCGTGGATCTGGTTGGTTGTTTTCACCTTATCTCTGATGAGCGATTCTCTGACCCGGTGTAACGCCCTCATGGCCTGCTGGGTCTCAGTTCTTGGCTGGACAAAACGCATTGATGGTCGTGAAGCCGCTTCGCATATGGCTTCTGCATCAACAAAATCATTCTTATTACTTTTGACAAACGGGCGAACGAACTGTGGAGAAATCAGCTTAGTTTCATGCCCAAAATCAGAGATACAGCGAGCCATAAAGTGTGCACCCGCACAGGCTTCCATTACAACAACTGAGGGCGGACATGTCGCCAGAAACTGCATCAGTTTAGTACGGGTAAATTTTTTACGCAGAAGAGCCTTACCAGACTTGTCTTGACAATGAATGTGGAAGGAGTGCTTTCCGAGATCGATACCAATAAGTGTGATGTTCTGCATGATGGTCTCTCCGTTAAAGGGATTTACCTTAACAGCGTACTGCTGTTAAGGTGGGGGTGACCATATCATTATCCCCACCGGTCCCATCTCACCAGATTGTTGACGATAATTTTACTGCCAAATTTACAGGGGCAATTGGTTTTGTAATTCCAGTTCAGCCCTCTGAAGACGTTGATCACCCCTCGCTCAAACACCTCATCCTTATTCTGGTGCAGTTGTTCAAATGTGCTCAGAATGTTCGCTTCGCTGATTTCCGGAAAATTATCGTACTCCAGTGACCGGTACCATGTATCACGGGCCTGCGTATCCATTAATGACAGCATCCCGGAACGTTGCATCAGGTCACGCCAGATTTCGCGATCAAGATTCCGGGTAATGGCTTTCATTGCTGTTTCGGGTTTCTCCATCAGCCAGCAGCCGCAGCGAAAATCCTGTTTCATGGCCCAGTCCGGGGCAGTTTTACCTCCGATGCTTTCCGTCAGCACCGAGATTTCAGCCAGTTGTCGGATAAGTGTGTCGATTTGCAACAGTGTACTCTTTCGTACAGCCAGAATGTGGCGAATGCTGGTTGAGCAGATAACGTCCGTATGCCCGTTGACCACTTCCGGACGGGAGATTGTGATATCTGACATAATCGATATTCCTTTTTGCAGATAAATGAAAACGCCAGCCCTGTGCAGGCTGGCGTCAGAGGAATGAAGTCTGGTGAGTGAGCTTCACCGGTTCTGGTGCAGAAGCTGCAGATGACGCAGGGTACGGACATCCTCCCGGGCCTGTTCGATACAGGGCAACAGTGCTGCTGAATCCGTTTTATCCTCATCGTTGTCAAAGATAATTCCCGATCCGCAGTCGATATTGTCCTGCAGCCACGCAATCAGAATATCCAGCGCTGTTTCCGTGGTTAATGATTTCATGTTGTTCCTGGTTACCAGTCGAAAGTGGGTAAACCCGGCAGGCATTCAGCGCTGGCATCCAGATGAATGAGACTGACGCCATAACGCCGGATGAGTGTGACGACCAGACGACGGAACGTTTTTGACAGCCCCAGGCGTTTAAGCCGCAGAACCGGGTATGACCACGCATCGGTACGTAACAGATATCCGCTACCTGTAAAATGAATCCATTCTGATTCACCGAAGTCACTGGTCTGGTGTGACAGCGAGTACAACCAGGCGTTGTCCGTTTCCGTGATATGTGCGGTACTGCAGCGTATGCCGGTAAGGGTAGCAAATGGTGGCGTGCATTCTGCTGAGGTCTGGTCAGATTCATCAACAACACGAAGGGAGTAGCCGTTATCGCAGACCATGTTAATCAGTTCAGCGAGCTCAATACCATCGACGTCAACGACAATGCGCCCTATGTTCAGTGCCTGTACGTTAACGCTGTCGGCTTCCAGTGTCAGGGCCAGTTTCATCATTTCGCCTCCGGATACTTACCCAGGGTAATGTTATTTACCGTTCTGTAATTGTCGCGGGTCATCAGGCCGGTCGCCCGGCGAGCCCGGAGGATATCAATACTGTTTATTAACTGAGAGCGGGGACAGGTGCTGAATCCCGGCTGGTCGGTACGCACCAGCGCGTATTTTTCCACGAGAAAATTAACTGCATCACACAGTGAAATGCCTGCCTCAATATGCTGCTCAATCACACGTTCATCGACAAACGGTGTGTCATTCAGTGTGAGGCCATAATGCTGGTCCAGCAGTCGGATGAGCAGTGTCTGCCAGATGGTGACGGGAGACGGGCAGCGAGATACCTCCCGTACATGTGTGTCGGATAATGTTTTCATCTTAAGTTCTCTGTAACTGGTAGTGCTAAAGGTGAGAGCTTCGGGGTTATGAGGTGGTTGCGGGTGCTGGTGTCGGATAAACAGCCAGATAAACGTAACCACAGGAGCCGAGGGTGTCGGCTTCGCAGGTCAGCCCTTTTGCATACAGCGTGACGGTATGCTGATATCGGGGATTCAGTTCACCGCTGGTGAGCATGAGTTCCAGTTGTTTCATCAGCAGCGGAAAGGCCTGGTCCAGATGGTATGCATCTGCGTCGCTGAAGCGGCCTCTGATACCGGCGCGGTCGGCAAGGTAATACAGGCGGTTACCCTCTTGCACCAGACGAGCGCCAAAACAGGGCCTCACTGTGCAGGGAAGCCCCCACCAGGGGCGGTCGTGATTGTCATCGGGATGAGTTATCCCGGAGAGTTTGTCTGACACGATAAAATCCTCTCTGAAAAGTGGTTAAGAATGGTTTAACGATGACAGGTCAGCCGGCGCGCTGACCGGTTTCGGTGAAGATGTATGCATTGATGAGAATGGCCTCATCCACAGCGGCGTCTGAGGTCATCTGGTCGTACTCGTTTCCCGGGTGACGGAACATCAGTTCAGGGTGACACTCATCAGCCGGACATACGGGCCAAAACTGTCCTTACGGCGTTCTGCAAACACGGCAAGAACGCCGGGAATATCCTGCACTTCACGACCAGTATACGCTTCAGCACTGCCGTGCCAGCGATACTTACCGGTACAGAACGGAAAAAGACGGGATGCAGGATGCTGTTGGTGAATACGCATGGCTTCACCACGGGTGATGATTCTCATGATGTGATACCTCTGAAGACAGAAGATAAAAGTGAAAACAGGTGTGATGTGGTTGTGACGGGTTAAAGCAGACCATGTTCGGCAAAGGAGAAAACCTGGTTGCCACCGACTATCAGATGGTCCGGCACCCGGATATCCACCAGGCCCAGTGCCTGTACCAGACGTTCGGTGATAAGCCGGTCTGCCTTACTGGGTGTGACTTCACCGGACGGGTGATTGTGCGCCAGCACCACGGCAGCGGCATTGTGGTACAGGGCGCGTTTAATCACTTCCCGGGGATGAACTTCCGTACGGTTGATGGTGCCGGTGAAGAGGGTTTCACCGGCAATCAGCTGATTCTGGTTGTTCAGATACAGCACCCGGAACTCTTCCCGCTCCAGTCCCGCCATGTTCAGAATCAGCCATTCCCGTGCCGCACGGGTGGAGGTGAAGGCCACGCCGGGTTCATGAAGATGGCGGTCCAGGGTTTGCAGGGCCCGCAGAATGAGACTGCGCTCGCCGGGCGTCATGTTTCCGGGCAGAAAGGAAAGCTGCTGCATTGTCCCTGCCTCCATTCAGTCGATGATGCGCATAATGGCGCTGCATTCCGGATGCTGCAGGGCGTAATCCCGCAGCCGGTAATAATGGACCGTCATGGCATAACACTCCGTACGACAGGCATGATGACTGTACGTCATCAGACAGGCAGCAATGCCGGCGGCTTCCGGGCTCATTTCAGCGCGGTTACCGTTCATGGCATTGAACAGTACCCATGTTTCGTCATCATCGTCA
>OLIQ01000189.1_pt1 | contig 34221 bp, 30 predicted proteins | sample 1609631 | NCBI WGS metagenome assembly OLIQ01 (sample SAMEA4350114, study PRJEB24818) | metagenome | biome: human; feature: gut; material: faeces | place: Denmark | collected 2013-09
GTTCTGGCGTCAATTGGAAGGCTTTGACCAGAATATCAACTCCTTGGAAGCGATCTGCAACTGGATGTACGACAATCTTGTCTATTATCGCCCGTTCCATGAACTCATCAAGTATTGTCGTGGGAATGCAGTATCCCTAGGAGAGTTGTCTTACGGTATCTTCCCGGATCTCAGTCAGGAAAATGCTTTAAAAGCGGTCAGTGTCCTTCTGGCAATTGCACCACTTGCAAAAAACGCCAAGGGTTCTGTCCTTTTCCCTGCACGCATGCATATGCTTTTCAAAGGCATTTCTGGAGTTTATGCCTGTGCCAATGCGAATTGCAGCCGTTCTCATTCGGAAGGAGGTCTCACTTTAGGTGAGGTCTATTTGTCTGATGGTAATTTGATTTGCCCCCATTGTGGCAGTGTGGTCTATGAGCTTTATAATGACAGACGCTGTGGTGCGCTATTCTTCAAGGGCTATGTCCTTGAAGATGACTCGGAACTTCATGGAAATGTATACCTGTGGCGCTACCCCGGTCAGTTAATGGATCACAGGATGAAAGAAGTACATCTGTTTATTCCAACTGACGATTTTGAGCTACCTACAAAACAGGGTAAAAACGCCATCAAACCCTGTTATCTTGATGTGAAGAGCGGGTTTATCAACTTTACGGATGACTCTTCCGCTGGTAAGTCATGGATTAGAAAGCTATACTACTGCAACTACTCTGCAAAAGGCAGGCCGCAGATCATTACCTTCCCGACCTGCCCGCATTGCAGGCATCAACTTTCTACATCGCAGCTTACCTCATTCAGCACTCGAGGTAATCAGTCTTTCTTCAACTTGATTAAGTCGCAGTTCCAACTGCAACCTGCTGTACCAGGAAAGGACAGTGATCCTGTTCGTTTTCCTAACGAGGGACGCAAGGTTTTGCTTTTCTCTGATAGCCGTCAACGTGCAGCAAAACTGGCTAGAGATATGTCTGATGCTTCGGACATTTCTGCTGCAAGGCAGTTATTTGCAATAGCGATAAAAACAATGGAAGAGCAAACAGTCGAGCAATCCATGAATACGCTGTACGATTATTTCTGCCTTGCAGCTGGTCAGCGTCATGTGCAGATGTTCCATGCCGATGAACGCACAAAATTCGCTGAAGATTGTGCTTCCGCGCTGAATAATTACAATCGATGCGTAAAACGGGGAAGGGACTACGCTCCGCGATTTACGATTGCGAACGCGCCTGTACAGATGCAAGAATACCTTCTTCGACTGTTCGCTGGAGGTTATAACACTTTGTACGACTCCGCTACGAGCTGGATTGAACCTACCGATCAGGCACTTTTTGATGCTGTCGATGCTCTCGAGGAAAACCATGTGACGGTCACCGATGAGGAGTTTATCAATCTCTTCAATGCTTGGATTCTATCGATCTGTGATATGTCTACTGCTCTTGGCCATACCATCAATGATACGGTTCGGTTAAAGGTTCGCCCAAAGCGAGGTGGTTATGGACTTGATAAAGATTGGGAGTTTTCGAAAGTCATCCGAGAGATCATGGGTTGGAGTGACGGAAATGAAACTGAGATGGCTTGGAAACGAGTATTGAAAGAAGCATTCCTTGACTCAGCGCAACCTGATAACGGCAAACTATATATTGATCTTTCCAGAGTAAAGACACGTTATGATGCTACGCATGTATGGTACAAGTGTGAGCAGTGCTCTGAGTTGACACCTTTTTTCCTAAAAGGCAGATGCCCAAGCTGCGGTTCTACTCATATCCACAAGATGGAATCCGACGAATACGAAGCACTTAGTTTCTGGAGAAGGCCGGTTGCTGACGCGGTTCAAGGTGAGCCAATCCATGTGATCGACACAGAGGAGCATACTGCTCAGCTCTCACATAAAGACCAGCGTGACGACCTTTGGAGTAAGACCGAACAATATGAGTTACGCTTCCAGGACTTGATTCAAGATGGTGAAACGCCTGTCGATATTCTCAGCAGCACAACCACCATGGAAGTTGGTATTGATATTGGCTCCCTAGTTGCAGTTGGTCTGCGAAACATTCCTCCAATGCGTGAAAACTATCAACAGAGAGCTGGCCGTGCGGGCCGTCGTGGATCTAGTTTATCTACAATCGTTACCTTCTGTGAAGATGGTCCTCATGATACATTGTACTTCAATGACCCGATTCCCATGTTCCGTGGCGATCCCCGCAGGCCTTGGATCGATGTGCGAAGCGAGAAACTCCTCCAGCGCCATCTGGCTATGGTTGTCTTACAGGAATTTCTCGCAGAAAAACATATGAGCCTTGATACAGTTCCCGCAGCCGTTTTTCTCGAAGATTTCCTTGACAGTTTCAAGAACTATCTTGCTTCCTACAGTGTTGATAAGGACAAGCTCCTTTTGCCTATTGGAGTGGTATTTCATTATTCAGAGTTTGCGGATGAACTCAAAGAGGCCCTTGATACAATTAAAGAAAAATGCCATGCTCACCCTGAGCTTTTTGGTGTAGATGAAGGCGCTAAAGAAGGCGATGCAAAAGTTCTCTTGGATGCTCTTTATGAAGAAGGTATCATCCCAACATATTCGTTCCCGAAAAACGTTGTCAGTACTTACATACCAGATATGCACGGGAAAATCCTTTACGAGGTTGAGCGTGGGCTTGATGTAGCTATTGGCGAATATGCTCCTGGTAGAGCAATTGTAGTTGATAAGCAAACCTATCAGATTGGCGGATTCTACTATCCTGGAAGTGAACGCCATCACGGTCAAGCACTGACCCCTGCACGTGCTTACACAGAAGACCCAAATTATGTGAAGCAGATTATCTCTTGTCCTGAGTGCGGCTGGTTTGGTTTGATGGAAGAAAACACAAAACGTTGCCCATTCTGTGGGAACGGTGATCTCAGAATTACTCGTGAAATGATGCGTCCCTGGGGCTTTGCACCAAGAAATGCGGAAGCAATACCGGATGTTCAGCTATCAGAAGAATATACCGCCGTACAGCAGCCTCTGTATTCAACTCTACCAGATGCAGAAGAAATGAAACTTGCCCCAGGTTGCAAGAACATACGAATCGCTTCACGAACAAATCAGCGAATCATCATGCTGAATAAAGGATCAGATGACAAGGGCTTTATGGTCTGCAAAGACTGTGGTGCTGCTATGCCAGGCGACGATATTTCTGTTCTGAATGACGTTAACAGGCCATACAAGTCAAAGTACGCTCGAAGCAGATGCCGTCACAGTAATTCCTTTAATGTGAATCTCGGCTATGACTTCATAACCGATATGTTGGTCCTTGAATTCACAATTGACGACAAGATTATTGATGCACGCCGTAATGATAATCCATGGCTTAGCCGTGCAGCTCAATCCTTAGCTGAAGCACTGCGACTGGTAGCAAGCAAAAAACTCGATGTTGAATTCACCGAACTTGTCACTGGCTATCGTCTCAGGACTGGAACTGAAGCCTCCTATGTCGATATCTACCTTTACGATAGTCTATCGAGCGGCGCTGGTTATGCTGTCAGTGTAGCTGATGCAATTTCCGAACTACTATCCGATATGAAAGAGCTGTTGAGTTCCTGTGATTGTGGATCTGCGTGTACCAAATGCCTAAAGCATTACAGAAACCAATATGTACATGGCATGCTTGACCGCTTTGTTGCACTTCAGCTCCTTGAATGGGGTGTTGATGGCATAAAAGCATCTCCTATCAAACCAGAGACACAGATTAACATGATCATGCCTTTAGCGAATATCCTTAAGCAATCAGGCTACGAAATCACTGCTGATAGTGAAATTACCGCAACTGGACGAAGAATCAAAAAGAAGATTGTTATCTACCCGGCAATGTGGGTTGAACCACATGCTACAAACACCATTTTCGTGAGCGATGCTTATATCAAGTACGCCAAGCCATATGCCGTCCAAAAGATTCTCGACAACATTTGAAACAGACTGTCATTCTGAAACTCCTGGTTGCGAGCTCAAATAATGCAGAGCCCACCGATCTTGTTGACCAGTGGGCTCTGCCATATTAATTTTCAATCCATCAACTGATGCTCTGGTGTGCCTTTCACATACCGCTCCAAGTCACCGCCAAGAACCAGTTGCGCATATTCCAGAGGTTTATTATAGATCAGCCAGTCCAGATCCGACCGCTGATACATGTTGTCAGCAATCTCATTTTCCGCGTCAATCGTGTTAATCGCAATCATGCTGTCATCGGCAAATTTCACTTCAACACAGGCAGTATCCATATTGAACTCACAGGAAAGCAAGCGCTCCATATTCGTCACCTCAAATCATCCCGAAGTGCTTCAATGCTTCCACAATCGCTTTTTCCTTCTCCGGTGGGCACTGTGGCTGCTTGGTATCCTCGGATTTCGGTTTATTGTAGTTCTCACGCTCAATAATGCCGTGTTTCTGCTTCACCTGTGCGATATAGAGGTGGCTGACCTTCAGTCCGGTATGTTCCAGAACATACGCCTTGATTTCCTCGTAGGTTGCCTTACTCTCCGCCGAAGTCAAATCCAACTCGTCCATCTTCACTTCGATCTCGATATGTTCTTTGCTTTGAAGTTTGGACAATAAACATACCGTCTCAACGGTATTCCCTTTGTCCCACAAAAGCTCCGTAACTTCCCCGCCATCCTTGAACACCGGAAAATTCAGACCAATCCGCTTTAGCGGATATTCAGACTCGTCATTCCTGTAAATTTCAATTTCCTTAATCAAGGCTGTGACCACATTTCTCTTTTCTTCGTCATTTATTATATTATAAACGCAGTCGAAATTCACCATGATTTTGTAAATATTCTCAAGAGTAATTGCCTGCTGCTTAATTGCATCTCGCCGAAGTCTGGCATCTTCGATTTTTTCCTCCAGCTCAACAATGACATCATATAGGGAATCTAACCGCAAGGTCATATCATGGAGCTTTCGTTCCCGATATTTTGCATCAGCAGGGAGACTGTCAATTTCCCGTTCCAATCTTGTTTTATTCAGATCAACTTCCTTCAGCTTTGCCTGATAGCCCTCCAGTTCTTTATCCACTGCTTTCGTGTCAATCTGAACGCCAATCCGTTTTTTAATGGCTTGGGCATATTCCTCATTCCTTACGATCTCACGAATTGCCTCAATGACCATCGGTTCAATATCGGTCTTTTTCAGCATCGCCTTATATTCACAATGCTTACCCCGGACCATCCTATTCCGACTACATACATAATAGTAAATTTCTTTGTAAGTGCCATCTTTATTTGTCCATGCGTGTTTATTCGTATACATGGGACTTCCACAAACCGGGCATTTCAGCAGACCTGATAACAAATGAACTCGATCCCGCCCAATTTTTGACGGTTGCTTTACTCCGGTTCTAAGACGCTTGGCATGAGCCTTTTCCCATACCTCCTCACTAACGATTCCTTTATGCTGTCCCTCTGTCAGAATGTAATCGTCATTTCTTTTCATCTGGTAATCGTTTTTTGTGCCTTTGACTTTTTCCTTCGTTCTCCGTCCATAGGCAATTTTACCGCAATAAACCGGGTTATCCAATATCAGTTTAATAAAATGTCCTGTCCAATCCTCTAATGTGCCATTCTGCCTCGGAATTTTCCGTATACCTTGTAAGTTCAACTGATTCGCAATACCACCCAAACCGATTTCCGATGAAGTATATAATTCAAAAATCTTCCGTATTGCCACAGCCTCTGTTTCTTCAATCATCAGCTTGTTATCTTCCAGTGTATATCCGTAGGGAGCAAAGCCACCATTCCATCCACCCTGCCGTGCCTTTTCGCGCCGCCCGTTCATCGTCTGCTCGATAATATTCTCACGCTCAATCTCAGCCACAGCAGATAGTACAGAAATCAAAAGTTTTCCGCTTGTCTGAGAGGAATCAATCCCTTCTTCTATGCAAATCAGATTTACACCATAAGATTGAACCAACTCCAAAGAGTTAAGTATATCTGCTGCATTACGGCCAAACCGTGACAGCTTATACACTAAAATATAGTCAATGTCCAAGCCATCCTCAATATCTCTGAGCATTTTTTGAAAGGCAGGCCGTCCCTCAATGGATTTACCGGATTTACCGGCATCTTCATAAGTATCAACAACGATCATTTCCTCACGATCCGCAAATCGTGTCAGCATATTTTTTTGACCTTCCAGGCTGTATCCGTCCACTTGCATCTCTGTGCTGACCCTCGGATACAAAACACAGCGTTTTCCATATCGGTTCATAATTCATACCTCCAAAATTTACTTTTGGAAAATATCCTATGTAAAGCTGCGATTCTCACGCAGCTCCGTCAACCTCGCCCAGCACTCTCATACCATATTTCTCGATGATATGTGCCAGCGAAGTGATAAACGCTTCAAATTTTTGTTCCGCCAGAAGTTCTTCTGACCGGATTTCATCTGAAGGAATCAATGCGCTTTTATTCTGGATATTCTCCATTCAGAATCACCTCCGCAATTCCTAACGAAATTATAACTCTACTTGCACAGCCTGAAAATGATACGGCCTTTCGGCACTTTTATGTAATCCCCAGACTGCACAAGAGCGTCTTGTTTATGTTTTCCATGTCATCCTTGTTTAGATGACCAATATAGTTTTTTAACCTCGACTTGTCGATTGTTCTGATCTGTTCCAGCATAACAACAGATGGTTTCACCAAACCGCATCTGTCATTTAAGTGGTAATGCGTGGGGAACTTTCTGCTTTTTTTGCTTACACTGGTAATTGCTGCAATAATAATCGTAGGACTGAAACAATTTCCCACATTGTTTTGAAGAATGAGTACAGGACGAGAGCCACTTTGTTCGGAGCCGATACCAGGGCTTAAATCAGCCGAATATATGTCACCTCGATGGAATTTTTCAAACATCACTCTCGCCTCCTTAATATCTTAATACTTAAACAGCCGCACCAGTCTGAAAGAAATCTTCGGATAAAAACCTGGTGCGGCTACTGTTATTCTGTTCGGATTACTCGTCATATTTGCCACGCCCCCTGACGATGGGAACACAACAGGTCTCCGCTGGCGCGGCTGTCATAACTCCGCAGCATCGTTCGTATCGTGTGCCGCAGGGTTCCCCCCAAGTCTTTGGCGGGCCGTGAGGAAGTATCTTTAAGCCCCCGCGCCCTCATCGCGCCGGATGTGCCACCATCCGGGTCACAGGGACGTTGATCGCTCCGAAACAGCTTGTCCATCACCTCCTGGCTGCTCCATCTTCGCGGCGTCCTGCACTCGCTCATGCGCGGGTTATGTACCTGTTCTGCCGTGTATTCAGTTGTCAAAGGTCAGCGAAAGAAAAGCTCCTTCTTGACAGCCATGACAAAAACAGGCGATTTGTCCTGTCTGTACTGCGATTTATTTGAAAAAAATATTTTGCCTTGTCCCTTCATAGAAGCTACGGACAGCGCAAGCTCCTTACAAGCACAATAAAATAGGTACTATCGTACTCAAAAACGCCTTTTATAAGGTTCTTCCTGCAAGGAAATGGGCACGATGAAATATAATTAAGGAGACGATAGTGCCTATGGAACTGATAAAAGAGCTGGGACGAAGGATACAAAAAGCGCGTAAGGAAAAAGGATTGACGCAGCAGGAACTCGCAGATCTGAGCCACGTTTCTCTAAAGCACGTTCAAGGCTGCGAAAGAGGGGTGAAGAATCCTTCTTTTGAGGTTCTGCGCGCTTTTTGCAAAGTCTTGAATTTATCTTTAGATTCCCTGATGAATCTCGATCTGCCTGAAGATGAGCAAGCCGCCAACGATATGCGGCAGCTTTACCTTTCGTGCCCTCCGGCTGCCAGAAAAGTGCTGTTAAACTCGACCCGCGCGTTGACTGATGAGCTAAAAGAGATGGTGCAGACGGCTGGGGTTGACCTAGATGAACATTTAGAGAATAAGTAAGCCGGTGGAGGAATAAAAACCCCCACCGGCTCTCTTTTTGCCGCTATGCGGCGGTCAGGTTATTGGGCCGTATCCAGCAACTGCGCCAGCTTCTTCAGTCCGCGCCGGATGCTCTCCCACACGCGGCGGCGGTCAGCACCCTCGATCCGGGCGATCTCGGCCACCGTCATGCCCAGGTAAAACCGGGCGTAGATACGCCGGGCCTGGATGGCGGTCAGCTGCATCAGCGCGGCATACACTTCCTCCCGCAGCAGCTTCTGCTCCAGGACTTCCTCCGGGGTGAGTGACCGGTTGAGGGCATCGTTTTCAATGCCATCCTCCCGGTTCAGAGAGTAGTGAGCCTTGTGCCGGAACTTCCGGCGTTCATAGGCGGCATCGTCCTGCTCCTGGCCCCGGATCGCGGCCACGACTTCCTCGGCCACGTCTACAAAGACATCGGTTTTATACACATCGGGATACAGTTCCCGAAGATTGATTTTCTGCATTATGTACCTCCATTTCGATTCACGGGTTGACGGGTGAACCGAAATGAAGGCGGTGAGCGACACCTTTCGAGGAAATTCCCGAAAAAACGACAAGCAAAAGCGCCAGCATCCGAAGAACGGCGGCTGGCGCTGCTAAAAAAGGACTTATGACGCTTATGGACCAGCCACGATAGTGCCTGTTCATAAGCAGATGGAGGCCGATTGACGGTCAGGCTTTTTTTGACAGGTAAATTCCTGCCGAATTATGTCGAAGCTGTCTTTGCTTCACGGCGGCTCCCTCCTAAAGCCGCCGTGTCAGCGTGTAGGCGTCACTCCTTTGTCGAGGGCATAAGGAACGGCGGCCTTGATGTTACTCAAAACCGCCGCAGTCCTTGAAAATCCATTATGGGCGCACGAAGCTACCTGCCCTGCAACGGTTTTTTTCTTTTCCCCGCTGGTCGGGGCAGGATCGCTTGGCTTATTCGGTTTGTTCTTGCTCTTGTGCGGCTGCCTCTTTCAGCCGGACAAAACTCTCATCGCTGATAATGTGTTCAATCCGGCAGGCGTCGGCCTCCGCAGTTTTGGGGTCAACGCCTGCGGCAATAAGCTGCTCGGTAAAGAAGCAGTGACGCTCGTAGATTTTTTCGGCTACCTCGCGGCCCACATCGGTCAGATGGAGAAAGTGATCTTCGTCCATCATAAGAAAGCCGCCGCCCCGCAAGGTAGCCACTGCATGGCACACACTGGGTTTTGACACCTCCATGTGCCGGGCAAGGTCAACAGAGCGTACCATACCATTTTTCTTTTGCAGCATCAGTACGGCTTCTAAATAATCCTCGCCCGACTCATACAGTTTCATTTTGTTTCTCCTATTCGGTTCGTTTAATAACTTCCCATATATTGACATCAGGGGCAGCCGGGGTAGGCTGATCGCAGCCATGACAGCCGTTGCAATTATGATTGCAGTCGGCTTGATAAGCCACTTTTCGGATATATCCTTGGTTCTCCAAATATTCAAGTTCCACTTGGATGCTCCCTACGTCCTTATGCAGAAGTTCAGCCAACTCCTGAACGCTGTATGTTTTCCCGCTTTGTAAATACTCCAATAATTGAATTAGCACAATAACTCCTTTCCTTTAGAAAATAACAAGACCGACGTGATACGCAATCGTTGCCATAATCAAGGCTGTAAGGACATAATAGAGCGCAATTCGCACAGTCCATTTCATAGAGTGTGTTTCCTGGGTTGTTGCGGTCAAGGCCATCAGGCAAGGCATATTGAAGAAAAACGCGAACAGGAAAGCAAGAGCTTCCGGTCTGGATATGACGGACAGCATACTTGTACTAAGTGCCGCCGTGTCTACGGTAGCGGACTGCTCAATAGCCGCCCAAATACTTCCCGTGTTAAACAGGGAAGCCATAACGCCAAGAGAAGCCTCCTTGCCCATAGCGGAAGCGACAAAAGCGATAAACAGTTGCCACGGTAAACCAAACAGGCTTGTCACAGGTTCAATAAAGGTTCCTACCTTGTAAATGATACTGTTCGCCACATTTCCGTCCGCCGAGTAAGAAAGCAGCCAGAAGATCACGGAAATGCAAATAATGATACGGAGTGCGCGGCTAAGTACATTTCCCATTTTGCTGAAAACGGAACCAAACAGGCTTTTCCAATGAGGCTTATGGTAAGGCGGCAATTCCATAATTAAGCCGGTGCGCCCCTCTACCTTGTTCAAAGACCGGCCAAACACCTTATAAGTGATAAAGATGTGCAAAAACGCCACGGCAAACAACGCCAGAACTACGACAGCAGCCCCGTTTCCGAAGAACGTACCGCTGACAAGTCCAACTACGCCCCAGGTAGAAGCGCAGGGGACTACCCAGGACAGGGCAATCGTCATAACACGCTGTCCCCATGAATCAATGACCCTTGTTCCAGTGATTCCGCCGATATTGCATCCGAAACTGACGAGGAAAGGCATAATTGCTTTGCCCTGTAATCCCAGCTTTGTCATAGTATCATCGAATACATAGGAGATTCGCGCCATATAGCCGACATCTTCCATCAGGCCAAAGACAAGGCTGATTCCGAACACATAGCTTGCCATTTGCAGAGCGAAAGAAACAGCGGTCAAAATGGCGTTGCAGAGCAGCGATACAAGGAATGGCGCTGCGCCTATATCCAGCAGCCAGTTAGCCAGAGGGACGGAAATTGCACTGATAAGCCCGCTGAAAAGCCCCATCAGCGGGAAGCCAATCACCATAGAGCAGATCAGACCTAAAACGATCATGCCAATGGCAATAGGCTTTCCCCAGCGTTTGCTTGTGGCCGCCTTATCAAACCGGCTCCACAGCAGCTTGTTCTTCTTGCTGGTCACGTTCTCATTTACAAGTTTGTCAATCCACTGGAATTTGCAATCACCTGTCAAAAGGTTTCCGTCCTTTACATCGGACAGCTTCTTTTCAATAGCGGTATAAGTGCCTGCATCAACGGTTTCTTTCACAAGAGAACGCGCCAATTTGTCCTGTTCTATCAGCTTTGCAGTCAACCATGTGGACGAATAGATGCCGATTCCGTCCGCAGGAAGCAGCGCCTTGATCTCGTCAAACGCGGCCCCGATTGTATTCTGATAAATCTGCGCCAGGTGCTTTTCGTCTAAAGTCGAAGCATTTTTATCAATGCTTTCTAACATACGGAAAAATGTGCCATACTGTTTTTTATCGGCAGCAACCAGCGGCACAACAGGGATGCCCAGGGATTTAGCGATTCCATTGGTGTCAATCTGCTTCCCCTGTGATTTTGCCACATCCATCATATTCAGCAGGAGAACCACGGGAACGCGAATCCCGGTATAATCAGCCAGCATGAAAAGGCTGCGGTTGAGCTGGGAGGCGTCAGCCAATATGCAAACAACATCTGCCTGCCCGCTGGCTATGTAATTCCGTGTAACAACTTCTTCATCCGAATTTGCAGACAGGCTATAAGTTCCCGGAAGATCAATGATTTTATAGGTGGTATCTTTGTGAACGAAAGAACCATCCTTGCGCTCCACTGTTTTTCCGGGCCAGTTCCCGACGTGCTGACGGGAACCAGTCAGGCCATTAAACAAGGTTGATTTGCCGGAGTTCGGCTGGCCTAAAAGGGCAATCGTTTTTTCACTCATTGTTTTGTCACCTCCACCATGATTTTGTCAGATTCCGTTTTGTTAATGGCAACCATCGTGTCCCTTGCGTACACCAAAACGGGCCGCTTTTTCGGATTTTGAATCACTTCAAAAGGGCAGCCAATCGTAAGGCCGATGGAGGTCACGCGGCTTTGAAAATGCGCGTCCCCGTTGATTGCAACAACCCTTCCGCAGGAGCCATCACTCAATTCATTTAATTTTTTCATTTCAATTCCTCCAATTCTTTTCTGTCAGCCCATAATAAAAATCCGTACCCCGATCAAAATTAAAATCACACCGCCTAATATTCCGGCCCGGTTTCCTAACCGATTTCCGAAAAAATGTCCAATCCATACGCCGACAAATGCAATTAAGAATGTTGTGGTTCCTATCAGTGTTGCCGAGGGGATAATTTTTACATTTAAGGCTGACAGCGTTATGCCGACAGCAAAAGCGTCAATACTTGTAGCAATCGCAGCCGGAACCATAACAGTAAAACCCAATGCTCCGTTTGTTTCTTTACATTCACCTTTTAGATTTTCTCGAATCATGTTGATACCGATTATGCACAGAAGAAACAGTGCAACATATTTGGAAACCGCTTCAATGTACTGGCGAATTGTTCCACCGCAGATATATCCCAGCGTAGGCATAAGCGCCTGGAATCCACCAAAATATAGCCCTGCGACAAGCCCTGTTTTTACTGGGTGCATGTAGTCAATAAAATGGTGTGGAGAAAATACTGAGTTACAAAGTGAGAATGCTATGCGACGAGTGAATATATTAGGCGTTGAAATTTCGGCTGTTAACAAAGAAACTGCAATTCAATATTTATTAAAAAACATGGACAAAGCACGAGGAAGATATATTTGTGCTTGTAATGTTCATACTACCGTAACAGCACATGAAAATTTGGACTATCAAGCGGTTCAAAACAATTCATTCATGACTTTGCCAGATGGAAAGCCCTTATCTAGTGTAGGCATTCGTCGCGGGTATTCGGAAATGGGGCGAGTGACTGGCCCCGATTTTATGGAACAAGTGATTGCAGCCACAGAAAAAAGTGATGCTCGTCACTATTTTTATGGAACAACGCAAGAAAATCTGAATGCACTACTCGAATACTTAAAGGTAAATTATCCCCAATTGTCCATTGTCGGTTGTGAGCCATCGTTGTTTAGACCGTTGACGATACAAGAAGAAACGGAACTGTGCGACAGAATCAACGAATCGAAAGCGGATTTTGTATGGGTTGCACTCGGTGCACCACGTCAAGAAAAATTTTGTGCGAAACTTAGCAAAAATACAAATGCCGTTTGGATAGCTGTTGGTGGAGCATTTAATGTTATTTCTGGAGTGATTCCACGTGCACCGCAGTGGATGCAGGATCACAGCTTAGAATGGTTGTATCGATGGAGCAAGGAACCAAAAAGATTGTTTAAACGGTATGCAGAAACAAATTCAAAATTTATTTTTTATCTGATAAAAGAGAAGGTTGAAAAAAGATGAGAAAAAAAGTCTGCATGGTCGTTCCGAGCTTCACAGCAAAGGGCGGAATTACATCTGTAGTAAATGGTTACCGGAACTCTCAATTGACAGAAGATTACGATGTACGATTTATAGAAACCTATTGTGATGGCAATAAAATAAAAAAGGTCGCAATATATTTAAAGTCAATGTTTAAGTATTTATACGCATTGATTTTTTGGAGAGCAGAAATTATCCACATCCATTCTTCCTTTGGCGGCAGTTTCTATAGAAAAAAGTTTTTTATAGATTTCGGTAGATTGTTTAACTGTAAAATTGTAAATCATATTCATGGATCATATTATGACGAGTTCTATTTTAAAGCTTCTAACTACAAAAAAAAGATGGTTCAGAAAACGTATGAGAAATGTAATATATTTATTGTCTTGAACGAATCGGCAGAGAAAAATCTAAAACAAATCGTTCCTGATAAGCAAGTAGCTGTTATTGAGAACTATGGTATCTTAGAAACATCGGCAATACACAACTACAAGAACAGGAACGAAAACGTTGTATTGTTCCTTGGCTTCGTTACAGAAAAAAAAGGGTGTTTCGATATGCCCCGAATTTCAGAGATAGTTTTACAAGAAGTACCAGATGTTCAGTTTGTTTTGGGTGGAGTGGGAGAACTCGAAAAACTTGAAAAACTTGTAAATATGAATCATTTTAAATTTTTAGGATGGATAGAAGGTGAGAAAAAAAAGGAATGGCTAGAGAGAGCAAAGGTGTTTTTTCTGCCATCATATTCAGAAGCTATGCCAATGTCAATTTTAGAAGCAATGGGATGCGGGTTGCCTATTGTTGCATCTAATGTTGGTGGCATTCCTTCAATTGTGAGAAACAATATAAATGGATTTACTTTTATCCCAGGAGATGTTGAAGGAATGGCGGCGGCAATTATTAAGATTCTCAAAAATAGTAATTTAGCAAACAAGTTATCCGAAAACAGTGCGAGAATTATTGCCGAAGAATATTCATTAAAGAGTCATATTGATGCAGTTGAGAAACTGTATGATGCACAAGCATGAAATTAGGATATAGAATTCTGAACATTTTTCGAAGAGGATTCAACAAGTTATTAATTGAGCCGGGGATGAAAAAGGCTTTTCTTCTTGTGGAGAAATGATGAAAATTGGCGCAGGATGTGAACTTAAGCCGTTAAATAATATTGCGGTAGGAAACCATACCGAGATTGGACCACGAGCGTTATTTTGGATAACACGAGCAAAAATACACATTGGAGATAATGTCATCTTTGACCCCGGAGTAACAATAATCACAGGAAATCATCCGACAAATGTTGTCGGATGAAGTATCAACTCTATAAAAGAAAGTGAAAAGCCATTGGATTGTGATCAGGACGTTGTAATTGATAATGTTGTCTGAATTGGCTGTAACAGCACTATATTGAAAGGTGTTCATATCCATGAAGGGGCAATTATTGCAGCTGGAAGTGTAGCGACAAGAAATATTCCACCCTATGAAATACGGAGGGTGCCGGCAAAAATGATAAAGGATTGATTTACTCCTAAGAAGCTTAATCAACATATAAAAATTATGCAGAGCGAATAGAAGGATAAAGCCGTATGAACAATATACCTAAAGTGATTCACTATTTTTGGTTTGGAAATAATCCCAAGCCTGAGATTGTTACAAAGTGCATTGCATCCTGGAAAAAGTATATGCCTGACTGGGAAATCAAAGAGTGGAATGAAAACAACTATGATGTTCATTGTTGTGAATATGTAGAACAGGCATATGCTGCAAAAAAATGGGCGTTTGTTTCAGATTATGCAAGGTTTGACATTTTAAATCGTTATGGCGGATTGTATTTGGACACAGATGTTGAAATTTTGAAAGAAATTCCAACTAAGTATTTTGAATCGCCTTTTACGGCAGTTGATAATAACGGAATTGTTGCACCGGGCTTGATTGTCGCACTTCCTAGTGGACATTGGCTAAGTCAATTGGTGTTGAAGTCTTATAAATATGATGGGTTTCATGATGGAAAGTTGACGGCAGCGGCCACAATCAACACAAGAGTAAAAGAGATACTTTTGAAAAAGGGATATGAAATAAAGGACGATTATCAGAAAATACAGGATATGATAATCTATCCGTCAGAATTGTTCTGTGGATTTGATGTGAATACACACGAATATGATATTACATCGAAAACACTTTCCGTTCATCACTATGCGTCTAGCTGGATGACGGATAAGCAGTTGAAAAAAAGAAAAATACAAAGCAAAATAAAGAAAGCATTTGGAATTAGCACATATAGAAAGTTGCTAAGATTTAAAAGAGCTATCTTTGGGATATCAAAGGAATAAAAAATATGATTGCAACAATTACGTTTCATCGAGCAATAAATTGCGGAGCAGCACTACAATCTTATGCGTTGCAATGCGCTATAGAGGATATAGGTGAAAAAGCGAGTGTTATTGATTATCGGTGCAAAAAACTTGAAGAGTCGTATAAATTGATTCATACTCCGCTAACAGGCAAGAGTTTGGCATCAGATATTTTGCATTTTCCGATGCAGGCTATCAGAGAGCACAAATTTCGCCAGTTCCAAAAAAAATATATCAGTGTAACAGCCCCGTGTTACACATTAGAGGATCTGAGTGAAATTGAAAAAGATTTCTCGATGATAATAACTGGAAGCGATCAGGTTTGGAACCTCGAACTTACAGGGCATGATAAAGCGTATTTTTTGAATTTTACTAATCGTGCGAAAAGAGCCTCCTATGCCGCAAGTGTTGGAAAAAAGAAATTGTATGAAGACACAGCGGCGGATTGTCGCAATGAACTACAGCTTTTCGAATTTCTTTCGGTAAGAGAAGCCAGGACAGCGGGAGAACTGTGCGAAAAACTCGGAAAAATGCCAGAAGTTGTAGTTGACCCGGTGTTCTTGCTGAAAGTTGAGCAGTGGAATCGAATTGCAAAAGAGTCTAAAAGTGCTAAACCATATATTTTTGTATACTGCCTTCATGAGCTGTCTGTTTATGATGAAGCCAAAAGACTCTCTGAGAAAACAGGACTTCCGATTGTGTGTGTGCCAGCAAGTTGGCGATGCCCCGTAAAAGGAAAGATAATTCGTGACATGGGACCGCAGGAGTTTGTTTCGGCAATTCGATCGGCGGAATATGTTGTCACAGACTCTTTCCATGCTGCGGCATTTTCGATTATATATAATCGAAAGCTGATTCCAATTTTGAAGAAGGCTTACCCAGAATTGAATGAGCGGCTTACTTCACTGATAAAAATGTGTGGATTAGATGACGTGTTCAAACTAAAAGAAGAAGTATACGATCAAGTGAAGTATAGCGAGATCAGTGAAAAACTTAATACGCATATTGAAAGATCAAAGGATTATCTAAAGAGAATCGTAGATCGAGGAAGAGAAAATGAAAATCAGACTGCGCTGGTGGCCTCAATTCAAAAAACTTAATCTGACAACAAAAATTTTGGTTATTCTTACTTTGCTTTGTACATTTTGTGGAAACACTCCCATCTTGGGATATGTTACGAATATGATGCTTATTATGGTTCTCGTAATGTGTTCCACATGTATCTTTAAGAGGTTGGGAAAAGATATTGTAGTAAATCGTACAAATCGGATTCTCGTAGGGCTGTTGGGAGCATTCTCGATTTTTCTGATTTTTCAAAGCTATTTTTCCTTTAATAAGGGCCTAACATTGATTTATGCAAGACGGTATTGCATTTATACGATTCTGCTTATATTGCTGACGCGTGTAAAGGTCTATGATATTATCATTTCTTTGTTCAAAGGGTATAGCTGGATTGCGGCACTTTCAGGACTACTTATGACCATTCTGACCGGAAAAAAATCTGGAGGTTTACTGGGGGATTATCAGGCCGTTGGCATGATGATGTCGATTGCTTGTATTATATTCGTTATTGATTATTTTGAAAATCGCAAAAACTTTGTTAACATGATTGGGTATTTACTATCATTAACATGTGTGTTTGTCAGCGGAAAGCGAACATTTTCTTTGCTAGCCATTTTATGTCTGGTAGGAATGTACATGATTACAAGTGATAGGCATAAAACACTGAAAGCAGCCAAAATAGCTGCAGTGTTAGCTGCGTCATTGTTGATTCTTTATAATGTATTTCCACCTATCCGAGAGTTAGTGACACGTACTGTGCAACTTAACGCTGGAGGGGATGAGTTTACTCGCACAAGTGGAAGAAGTGGAATGTGGAAGGTGGCAATGAATATATTCCTTTCACATAAACTTTTTGGAACAGGATTTGCAACATTTGCTGTTTATACGGGTAGCTTTTATCGATCTGAGTTATGGGCGGGAAAATATCTTACCCATAATATATACTATGGTCTCCTCTCAGAGACTGGATTGGTTGGAACATTAATTCTCGTTTCATTTTTTTTCTATGCACTTATATGGTCATGCGTTGAATATTTGAAATACCGAAAGCAACTAGATTCTACATCAGTTCGGGTTTCTTTGTATGCTATCTTTGTGCAGATATGGTTTGTAATTTATGGATATTCCGGAAACGGAATATATGACGCAAACGAATTTTTCTTTTACATTATGGCGATTGCAATGATGATTGCAGTTGTACAGGAATCCAAAAATCTGACTTGCTGAATGTTGGAGATTATGAGTGGAGAGGATAGGTGCACAATGATCAATTCTGCAAAAATACCCTGTAGTGGATGTCTTTCCTGTTTGAATATTTGTCCTCGGGATGCTATTTCGTTAGCTGTAGACGAACGTGGCTTTTCCTATCCAGTTGTGAATCAAGGAAAATGTATCCAATGTGGGCTGTGTGAGAAAGCGTGTCCGTGCTATACAGCATTAGAAAATGTTCCAGTCCATGAAATAAAAGGATGGGGAGGAATACACGAGAATAACAATGTGCGGGGAAAAAGCCAATCTGGTGGTGCATTCGCTGCGCTCGCTGAAGTAGTTCTAAAAAGGAAAGGAACTGTATATGGAGCTGCAATCGATAAGGATTTTGAGGTAAAACAGAAGAGAATTGTTGACTTGAGTGAAATTGCATTGCTTCAGGGGAGCAAGTATGTGCAGAGTAATGTTGAAAGAACTTTCACAGAATGTGCAAGAGATTTGCTTGCGGGCAAAGAGGTCTTGTATTCTGGGACATCCTGCATAATCGATGGACTGCTTCATTATCTTCAGACACGTCATATCAATACGGTCGGGTTAACAACAGTGGACTTAATATGCCATGGTGTTCCGAGTCCGGGACTTTATAAAGAAAACCTAAAAAGACTAGAAAGCATTCATAATAGCAGCCTGTTGTCTTTGAATTTCAGAGACAAGGGGTATGCCGGATGGCATACCCCTTGTGAAACTTATCAGTTTCACAATGGGTGTATTGTTCATGAAAACTATTGGGCAGAGGTGATGTATTCACATATTGCTTTACGAGAATGCTGCTATGACTGTAAGTACAGTGAGATAGTAAAAAGACCGGCAGATTTAACAATAGCTGACTTTTGGGGTGTTGAGAAATGCCATCCAAACTTTAAAGATGATAATGTAGGATGCTCACTTATTATTACACATACAGAAAAGGGGGAGACTCTGTTAAAACAGGCTCCAATAAATCTTTTTGAAACAGATACAGAAAAAGCTGTAAGTTGTAATATGACGCGTCCTGCTCATAAACCAAAGTTTTACGATGCGTTTTGGAAGGACTATCACAATAATGGATTTGAGCATGCACTCAAAAAATATACAATTTATGGTGGAACACGCTTTAGAGTGAAACGCAAAATTTTAAAGGTGCTCAAACTTTGGGAGTAAAAATGATCTATTTAAGTGTGATTATCCCGGTGTACAATGCAGAAAAGTATCTTGAAGACTGCGTCAATAGTATTTTGAATCAGCAGTTTTCGGATTATGAAATTCTTCTTATTGACGATGGTTCTACGGATGGGAGCGCAGCTTTATGTGATAGGCTGTCGATGGAAAATGAAGCTGTAAAAACATATCATGTTCCGAACGGTGGTCCGTCAAAAGCCAGAAATTACGCTTTGAAAAAAGCGAGTGGTGTGTTCGTGCAGTTTGTGGATTCGGATGATCTAGTAGAGGAAAATGCGCTGTCTGCAATGTTTGAAAAAGCAAAAGTATCAAAGAGTTGTGCAATCACAGCTATAGCGGATGTGGTAAATCAAAATAATGAAGCTATTCAAACATTGACTGTGCCTGATCAAGGTGAAACGACGATACAAAGTGTTTTAAAAAATCTTACAGTGGAAAGCAAAGCTGTATATTTGCATTATTTATGGAATAAATGGTATCGATTGGATTTTCTAAAACAAAATAATATTTATTTTAGGGAAGATGTTCGTCTTGGAGAAGATTTTTTATTCAACTGTGAGATGTTCATGGTGGCAGAAACAATTGAAGGAACGGATATACCATTGTATCGATATTTTAAGAGAAGCAACGGAAGCCTTTCATCGAGCTTTAATCCATATGAGCTACAAAGAAGGCGGATGATGGATTCTATCTTTTTAAAGCTCTACCAAGAAAAGAATCTCTACAATGGCGCAGATAAGAAAAAAATCGAGCAGATGATCGGTTCAATTACGTTAGCCAGTATACGTTCAGTTGTAAGCAAAAATGCTCCAAAACTAGAGGCACAGTTGAATTATATCGATTCGTTTTTGGCAAGTGAATATTATGACTTTCTTGATAAGTACCGCAAAATAGGAACCGCATCTAAAGCAGATAAGATCGAGCTTTTTCTTTTGAAAAATCGGTGGAAATTTGCTTTTTTGATGCTAGAGAGAGTTCGAAAATCAAACTGATATGGGCAGAAAAATGAAAAAAGTTGCTATTGTTACGATTGAATCTTTGAACTATGGGAATCGGCTGCAGAACTATGCGCTACAGGAAATTTTGAAATCACTTAACTGCTCTGTAAAAACATTGCATAGGGTTCATGAATCTAGGACGGTAACCTCATGTGCGAAACGTATGGCCCAGAACATTTTGCAAACAAAGGCCGCAAAATTCCGCCAGTTTGATGTGAATATTGATTTTTCAGATATTATATTGGGAAAGGACGATTATCCCAATGGGTTGGCAGAAGAGTTTGACTATTTTGTGGTTGGAAGCGATCAGGTCTGGAATCCTTACTACGCTTTTGCGGGGGGAGAATGCGATTTCTTAACTTTTGCAAAAAATGATCAAAAAATCTCTTATGCTGCGAGTTTTGGTGTGAGCATAATTCCTGAGAAGAAAGAAATAGAATATGCTGAATACCTAAAATCGTTCAAGTCAATTTCCGTGAGAGAACATCAGGGAGCGATTATTGTCAAGAAATTATCAGGCAGAGATGCAACAGTGGTATTAGATCCGACATTGCTACTTGATGAAGAAGATTGGATGAAGGTTGAGAAAAAATCGTTGTGTAGACCAAAAGGCAAATATATTTTTGTTTATGCTTTAGGTGATAAAACGGATCGATTCGAAGAAAAAATCAAACAGTTAAAAGAAAAATATGAGATTTTCGATGTTCGATCAGTTCAAAAAAATGGAAAGGAACTTCCTATTGGACCTTCAGAATTCCTATATTTGATTAGAAATGCTGAAGAGGTTCTCACAGATTCTTTCCATGCAACAGTATTTTCAATTATATTTCATAAGAAATTTGTTACATTCAATAGACCTGGTTTGAATATGAACTCTAGAATCGAGTCACTTGCCGAGTTGACAGGTGCAAAAAATCGATTGACTGAATGCGGCGATTTAAATTGTGAAACAGAAATCAATTATGTAAATGTTGATAGGATACTGGAAGAAGAGCGTAGAAAGTCATTTGACTTTTTGAAGGATGCTCTTACTGATTAAATGTAAGAGGACTTAAAAGTGGCAAAAATTGAGAGAACAAAAAATGCAACAAGAAATATAATATTTGGCGTGATTTTAAAGGCGTATCAGATTATTGTACCATTTTTAATGCGCACCGCCATGATTTATCTCATGGGCGTTCAGTATCTTGGATTGAATTCGCTTTTTACATCTATTCTTCAGGTGCTGAATTTAGCAGAACTTGGTGTTGGCTCTGCTATGATATATAGTATGTATAAGCCGATAGCTGAGGATGACAACGCAACAATTTGTGCATTGATGAAATTGTATAAAACTTATTACAGGATTATTGGCCTTGTTATTGCTGTTATCGGCTGCGCTTTAACACCATTTATCCCAAAGCTGATTTCTGGAGATGTTCCAGATAATCTTAATATTTATCTACTTTATCTTCTGAATCTTGGCGCTACAGTATTATCCTATTGGCTATATGCGTATAAAAATTGCATTTTACAAGCGCATCAAAGAGTAGATATTGTAAGCAAAGTTTCACTTGTAACCAGCACTATACAGTACGCATTGCAGTTATTGGTTTTATGGTTGTTTAAAGACTACTATCTTTATGTTATTGTTCTATTGGCAACGCAGGCATTAACAAATATTACTACTGCTATGTGTGCAGATAGAATATATCCGCAATTTAAACCAAAAGGTCAAATTGCTACTGAAGAAAAGAAAGCAATCAATAACAGAATCAAGGATTTATTTACTTCAAAAATTGGAGGTATTATATACGACTCTGCGGATACCATAGTCATTTCTTCTTTTTTGGGACTTACAGCGTTAGCAATCTACCAAAACTATTTTTACATCTTAAACGCAATAACGGGATTGATAACAGTTGTGTTTTCTGCTTGTACAGCTGGAATTGGAAATAGTATTGTTGTAGAAACGAAAGAGAAGAACTATAAAGATTTAAATAAGTTTACGTTTATAATATGTTGGGGTGCTGGTTTTTGTGCTGTTTGTTTGCTCTGTCTTTATCAACCTTTTATGGAGTTGTGGGTTGGTAAAGATTTAATGCTTTCATCCTCGGCAGTGATTTGCTTTGTGGTTTACTTTTTTGTACGACAGTTAAATTCTTTGTTTAATACATATAAAGATGCTTCTGGAATGTGGCATGAGGATAGGTTTAGACCATTAGTTGCAGCATTAACCAATTTGGCTTTAAACCTTATACTTGTGCAATTTATAGGTTTGTACGGCATTCTTATTTCTACTGTTCTAGCAATTGTTTGCGTTGGAATGCCGTGGCTTTTACATAACCTCTTTACAGTAATTTTTGAAAAGAAGTATTTGGTCGGCTATTTAAAAAATCTGTTGTATTACTGCTTCATCATTTTAATTAATTGTACTATCACTTATTTTATTTGCACGAAGGTAAATGCTGGATTGATAACAACACTTGTTATTAGGGGAGCAATTTGTGTTGTACTTCCCAATTTGATTTATTTGTTTGCGTACTATAAAAGAATAGAATTTACAGATTCGCTTTTATTGGTAAATAAGATGACAAAAGGAAAATTACGGAGTGTTTTAACAAAATTGGGGATGCGAGAGTAAAATGAATGAAAGGAGATTATGAGGTGAAGCCAAAAAAAGTATATGCGGGATATAATGTGAATCAAGATGCGCGCCTCAGCAGTTCCTCTGGTGCCGTTTTTTCTTTGCTTGCAGAAAATGTCCTCTCTCAGAACGGAACCGTATATGGTGTGAAAATGTCGGATGATTGTTATTCGGCGGAATTTGCGCGAGTAACGGATATGGCGGGGCTTGTATGGCTTCGTGGGTCAAAGTATTTGCAGGCTAAAGTTGGGAATACATATAAGCAGATTAAAGATGATCTACTAGCCGGTAAACTTGTTCTTTTCAGCGGAACGGGCTGTCAGGTGAACGGGCTGAAGAACTTCTTAGGAAAAGAATATGATAATCTACTTTGTGTGGATGTGATTTGTCATGGTGCATCATCACCAGCTCTATGGAAAAAATATGCAGAATACCAGGAAAAGAAAAACGGTGGTAAACTGAAGGGTATCAATTTTCGCTGTAAAGATGATAGTTGGACGGACTTTGGTATGAAAGAAGTTCTGGCAGAACTTCCACAGGGCGAAACAAAACAGTTGTATATTTCAAAAGATAAAGACCCTTATATGCAAATGTTTCTGAGGAATTACTGTCTCCGGCCTTCGTGCTACGACTGTGCTGCAAAAAAGGTGAAAATGGCAGATTTGACTATTGCGGATTTTTGGGGAATTAATGATGTGGCTCCCGAAATGAACGATGGAAACGGTACGTCACTTATTTTAATTCGCACAGATAAAGGAATGAAGGAGTTTGAAACTATCAGTAGTAAGCTGAAGCTGAAAGAAGTAGCTTATGAAGATGGTGTGAAAAGTAATCCGGCAGAATATAAGTCTTGCTGTAGACCGTCGCAGAGAGACACTTTTTTTGAGGATATGGACGCTATGGAATTTGAAGAGCTTGAAAAGAAGTATGCTTCTCCAATAAAAGTAACATTTAAAAGTAGAGTAAAAAGAAAAATCAAGAATACAATTAAATCAGCCCTCAGAGCAATCGGGGGGGGGGCAGAGAGTATAAGCACAACGAAGAATATGGACTACTCTTTGTGTTTCGTATTTAATTGTCAGGAGTAAAATCAATGAAAGAACTTCCGGTACTATATAAACGAAAAGAAGAATGCTGTGGATGTACAGCCTGTTATTCGATTTGTCCGAAAGCGGCTATATCTATGGTAGAGGATGGAGAAGGCTTTGAGTATCCGCAGATAGATGAAAGTAAATGTATTTGCTGTTATCAATGTTTAAAAGTTTGCCCTTTTAAGATAGAGAAAGAAGCATAAGAGGTAATAAAATATGGGAAAGTATTTTGGAACAGATGGTTTTCGTGGTGAAGCCGGAATTACATTAACAGCAGATCATGCCTATAAAGTAGGTCGTTTCCTTGGCTGGTACTATAATGCGCTCCGTGAGCGTAATGGAGATACCGAGCCTGCCCGTATCGTTATCGGCAAGGATACGCGCCGCAGCTCTTATATGTTTGAATATAGTCTGGTGGCTGGTCTGACGGCATCCGGTGCAGATGCTTATCTACTCCATGTCACTACCACTCCGTCTGTGGCTTACATTGCTCGTGTGGATGACTTTGACTGTGGCATCATGATCTCTGCCAGCCACAATCCCTACTATGATAACGGCATTAAGCTGATTGACTGCTACGGCGAGAAGATGCCAGAGGAAATCCTGCTGTTGGTAGAGGACTACATTGACGGAAAGCTCCATGTCTTTGATAAGGATTGGACGGAACTGCCGTTTGCTCATCGTGAGCACATCGGCTGCACGGTGGACTACGTGGCAGGTCGTAACCGTTATATGGGCTATCTGATCAGTCTCGGCATCTATTCCTTCAAGGGTGTCAAGGTCGGCTTAGACTGCGCCAACGGCAGTTCTTGGAACATTGCTAAAAGCGTTTTCGATGCGCTAGGTGCTGACACCTATGTCATAAACAATAAGCCGAACGGTCTAAACATCAACAATAATGCCGGCTCTACGCATATTGAGGGCCTGCAGAAGTTCGTGGTGGAGAACGGTCTGGATGTTGGCTTTGCCTTTGATGGTGATGCCGACCGCTGCCTGTGTGTGGACGAGAAGGGGAATGTCATCACCGGCGACCATATCCTGTACATCTACGGCTGCTACATGAAGGAGCACGGCGAGCTGGTGAACAACACCGTGGTCACGACTGTCATGTCCAACTTTGGTCTGTACAAAGCGTTTGATGAGCAAGGTATCGGTTATGCCAAGACTGCTGTGGGCGACAAGTACGTATACGAGTACATGGCGAAGAACGGCTGTCGTATCGGTGGTGAGCAGAGTGGTCATATCATCTTCTCCAAGTATGCAAGCACTGGCGATGGCATTCTGACCAGCCTAAAGATGATGGAAGTAATGCTGGCTAAAAAGCTGCCCATGAGCAAGCTGGCTGAGCCGCTAAAGATCTACCCGCAGGTTCTGGAGAACGTCCGCGTGACCGACAAAAAGGCTGCACAGAACGACCCGGCGGTGCAGGAAGCGGTCAATGCTGTGGCCGAGGCACTGGGCGATACTGGTCGAATTCTGGTGCGTGAATCTGGAACTGAGCCTGTTGTGCGCGTGATGGTTGAGGCACCTGACCACGATACCTGCCAGAAGTATGTCTCTCAGGTCGTGGAGGTCATTAAGAACAAGGGATATTGCGTCTAACGCATATTTTGCCGATATATATTTCTTGCCATCCAATATTTGTAATGCTATACTTATGTTATAAATACTGAATGGAGGTGTCACCTATGCCCCGTCCCAAAGGAAGCAAGAACAAGCCCAAGGCCGTAAAAGCAACCGTTGACTTTGCTGCACAGATTGCCGAAAAGCAGTCCGCAAAGGAAGCCGCTGCTGCTGAAATTGCATCCATCACTGCTAATATCGATGCGCTGAAAGCCGACCTGAAAACTAAGAAAGCAGCGTTGAAATCTATCGACAAGGAAATCTCCAGAATCGAAGCCAAAAAGGTCAAAGCCGAAACCAAAGCAGCGGAATCCGCAAAGAAAGCTGAAGCAGAGGACGTGCTGAAAAAGCTGCTGGCCAGCGGCGTGAGCGCAGACGATATCCTCGCAAAGCTGAAGTGATTTGAAAATTTCTGACGCAGTAGTTAACGGAAACATCTACGTCGCAAGCAGTGCAACTTGGTACCAACTTGCGATTTTTGAATCGGATTTTTCAAAATCCAAATTCAAAATGCTTGTTGGGCTGTGCCCAATCCCCTTTCGTTCTGCATCGTGCGATGCAGGCTGCGCGTCTGTTCCAAACACTTCTATAACAAAAAAAGATAGCCTAGGGCTCTTCCATAAGGGAAGAATCCTAGGCTATCTTCGTTTATCGGGACTTCATTTTTTCAGCGCCACTCTTTTCCTCTGCAAAGAACAGTTCTACATTTTTCTTTGCTCGAAGAAGCTCCTGCATTTCTTCTTTCGCCTTGCGATAGTCTGGGTAGCGCGCTTTCTTTTCTGTCAGCAGCTTGGAATATTCCGCGTCCAACGCCTTGACCTTGGGGAGTTTTTTCAAGTCGGCTTCATCAAACGCCGCCTTTGCAGCTTTGTGCAGCGTGATTTCTGTGCGGTGCGTTTCCAGAAAGCGCTTGCTGTATCCGGTCTTGCGGTAGGTATCATAGACCGGTCGCGTCTTGGCGTAGTTGATGATGTGCGCTTTCAGCACCGCGATTTCTGCCAGCCGCTTCTCTGATGCTTTAATGGAATCGCCCAGTTCATGATAACGTGCAGTTGCAGTATCTACACGCTCCTGCATTTCCTCGATGCTGCCGATTTTATTTTCCTGTAAGAAGATCAGCGTCCGGGATATCTCTTTTAAGTTGTGCTGCTTTGCCCAGCGGGCAAAGCCCGCGCCTTTTCCCTCGGCCAGTTTTGCCTGAATGTCCACCAGCATCTGAAATTTTTGTTCCGGTGCCGAGCACTTTTGCCGTGGCCGATGCTCCGCTTCTCCGGCAAGGACAGCTTTCAACTCTTCCTCGCTATACCCTGCCCCCAGAGTGCGGAACCGAATAAATCGTTTCTGCCGTGCGCCCTTGACGGAGGTGTACTTTCCGCGCTTGACTTCATAGCCCTGCTGCTCCAGCTTTTGCAGAAAATCCTCGTAGTCCTTGGGCTTTTCAGCCAGAATACTATCGATCACACTGCATAGCCGGTCACGATTGCTCTCCCTTGGCGGGTAAAGTGTACGCTTCTGCCGCTCCCGGTAAGGCTTTATCTCAATGACGGAGAGCTGATGTTCTAAGCAGATCAGGTCACTCAACCGCTGCACTGCCAACGCTGAAAAGAAAAAATCCCGGAATTTTCGTGTTCCATCCAACGCAGTAGAGTTATAAATAATGTGGTTGTGGATGTGTTCCCTGTCCGTGTGGGTGGCAACGATAAATGCATATTTGCCCTTGGTGAAGCGCATCGCCAGTTCGTAGCCCACCTTGTTGGCCTCCTCTGCGGTGATCTCACCGGGGCGAAAAGACTGCCGTATCTGATAGGCGATCACATCATTTTTCTGTCTGCGCCCTGTGGCAAGTTCGTATTGCCGCTTGGACAGCATAAATTCTTCGTCTGCGGTCAAAGGGCTGCACTCGTAGCTACTGACCAGCTCTCCCCTGTTCGTTTTGTCAGGATTCTTCGCGTAGTCCGTGCGGCTTTTCAGGCAGGCCTCAACCGACTTGCCCTTGTTTTTGTGCAGCGCGATCAAACGTGTTGCAGCCATTCTGAATCACCTCCCGTGTGACAGCCAATACTTGAACCACTTTGCTAACGAACACTTGAGCCACTTGTGGCGTTCGCAGCGTCCAAACAAAAAAGCCGCCCGAAGGCGGCAAAGATAAAAATACTTACAGTTCTGCAAGCCATTCGCTGAACCGTCCGATGCCCTCTGTGATGGCAGTTGCGCCGAAAAAGAGAACGAAGCAGATAAACTCTGCCACCAGCAGAATGAAAAACTGATCCCAAGTCTGGCGGTAGGCGGTGTAGATGCCGCAGCCGAAGATGTAGAGCATCAGCGGCGCGACCACATAGCTGGACAGGATCAGCAGCCATTTTGCCATCAGAGCCAGAAACGCCACAAAGAGAGAAATCGGGAAAAGAACAATTTTCTTCAGCGTAAACATCATATCGAACACCAACCTTTCTTTTCGGCTCTATTATAAAGGTATCAGCTATTGCGTTGCAAGGATGTCAAGCGTTATATGTAACCCGCAGTCCTCCAGCTGCGGGGAAAGTTTTAAAGTTCTGCCAACCGGGAAAGAATCTGCTTGCCGATGCTGATGAGTTCATCCAGCCGGGCGCGCAAGTCCTCCATATCGGCAGCATAGACCCGACCATTTTCATTGGCTACTTTGGCGTACTGGTTCAGGTTATTGCTGCACATCTGCAAAAGATATGCCATACGGCGCAGCTGCGGCAGATCCAGATGCAGACAATACCCGTCCAGCGCCATTTTTCGCAGATAGGAGCCGATGCTCAGAATGCCGCTGGATTCCATTTTGTTCCGAATCCGCTCCAACTCCGGTTTGCTGACCCGGAAATGGAGTTGCTGGTCGCGGCGGTCGCTCACCGGGCATCACCATCCTTATCATAGTAGCTGCGGAACGGTTTGACAGGCTCCGGCTGATTGGTCTTTTCCCCCAGTGCAGCCAGCACAGACGGACGAGTTGCAGGTGTTTCGGTTGCCTCGGTTTCTTCGGGAGCATCCTGCGAGGAACTGCGGTCACGGTCGATGTTCAGCAAGGCGTTCAATTCAGCAAGGCGGGCAGACTTTTCGGCCAGTTCTTCCTCCTGTGCAAAGGGCTTTGCCACTTCGACCTCTGCGGCCTGCTTCTGCTGTTCAAGGTTTTGCAGAGCATTTTCGGCATCTGCAATACGGTCAGCGAAATTGTCGATGGCATTGTCCAGACGAGTGATATTGCCGCGCGCATCATCGCCCAGCGACACCGGGTAACTCAACTCTGCCCGGAGTACGGCCTGATGCTCATTTTTGAAGCTGTCGAATCGAATGTTCAGTTCAAAGCCACGGTAGGTGCCCAGCAGCATCATATCAGCATTGGGCATCTCCTGCCGAGCCAGCAGCAGCCGTTCGCCTGCGGCCTTTTTGTCATCGTACACCATGCCCTTGATGGTCATGCCGCAGAAGTTTTCTTTGTCCTGCGGGTGTGCTGCTGCAATCTGTGAATCCTGTTGTAAAACAGCAATGCGGGTTTTCTGTTTCTGGATTTCTTCCGGGAAAGTTTTGAGCAGCTTATCCTCCAGACGGTATTTTTGATTCTGGAAGTCACCGCGCAGAACTTTCAATTTTGCTACCTGCACGTCCAAGTCCATCTTTTCCCGGATGCGAGGGTCGCCTGCACACAGAGCCTTGATTTCTGCGTAAGATAAAGCCTGTTCGTCAATATCATCGCAAGATCGCATAGGCGATTTGTTCGTCATGATCTGCGAAATAAACTTCTGCTTATTCTCCAAGGTCTGGTACAAGTAGGCGTCAAATGTCGATTCTGTGACGTAATTATAGACGTAGACTTGTTTGTTTTTGTTGCCTTGGCGGATGATTCTGCCGTTGCGCTGGGTCATATCAGACGGACGCCAGCCTACATCCAGATGATGCACCGCTACGAGCAGCGTCTGGACGTTGGTGCCAGCTCCCATCTTTGCAGTGCTGCCCAGCAACACACGCACCTGTCCGCTGCGTACCTTGGAGAAAAGTTCTGCTTTCTTGTTCTCTGTATCTGCGTTGTGGATGAACTCGATCTCCTGTTCGGGCACACCAGCATTGAGCAGCTTGGAGCGGATATCATCATAGACGTTGAACGAACCGTCGCCCTTTGGAGTAGACATATCGCAGAAAATCAGCTGGGTCAGCTTCTGCTCCTTGGTGTCGTTCCAGATGCGCAGGACGTTGTTGACGCAGGCATTTAACTTGCTGTTGGGGTCATCGGGCAGAGCGGAATTCATCAACCGCTGGTCAAGACCGATTTTGCGGCCATCCGACGTGATTTTCAACATATTATCCACAGAAGGGTCAACAGAACCGCTGTGGACTTCGGCTGCACGTTCGCTCAACGCCTGCACCATGTCCTGTTGGATTTCCGAAGGCTTGACCACTACGGTTTCAAATTTAGCTTGGGGCACTGGCAGGTTCAACTGATCGCTGGTCTTGATATCCGCCGCTTCTTTGAACATCGCCATCAGTTCAGGAAGGTTAAAGAACTTAGCAAAACGAGTGCGTGCACGGTATCCGGTGCCTTCGGGCTGGACTTCGTCAAGAGGTTTTCGGTAATTTTTCTAAATTCATCAGGTTGTCCGCAAGGAAGTCCCTTGTAATTTCGTGTCTGCACATATCCTTGAACATCTTTTCAATCGGCTTTTTGGCAGTTTCGGACTGCTTCACGCACACAATAAAGGTGGTTTTACCAATCTGCACCGAATAACTCGAATTCTGATTCTCCATTTGATTTCTCCTTTTATCGTCATTTTTCGAATTTGGCTGGCAGACTGGCAACTGTGGGTGTACCATGATTTTCTTGCCAGCCAAAATTTTCTGCCAGTCAAATAGCTTATTCCATCCAAAAGACCTTTTTGCGGCCTTCCACGATCTTGCTTTTCAGGGCATCGCCCAGTTCCCGTTTTGCATCCCGGACGGTTCGACCGGGGATGCCCCTTTCCAGAGCCGCCTTGTCGATGTCCTCGCTGAGCACCTGCTTTCCTCCGGCAAGCAGGGCGCAGATCAGTTCTTTGGCTTGCTGGGTCTTGGTTTCCCGCCGCGGCTCGATGCCGGACAGCATTTCGTCTGCGGTAATGTCGTACTCGCCGACCCAGCGGAAACCGCCCTCGTCCCCCAGAGAGAATGCCAACGACACGCCCGGCGGCGGCAATGTCGATGGAGCCGAGGCCCCGTTGCAGGCTCTGCATTCCGGCGGCTTTGTTCAGGTGTCCAATCAGCAAAATAGCGCAGCCTGTTCGCTGCGCTACCTGTCCCAGCCGCATGAAGATGGGGCGCACTTCGTTTGCCCGGTTCATGTCCACATCGGCACCGAGATACACCTGGATCGGGTCGATGATGACCAGTCGGGCGTTGTTCTCGATAATGGCTTTTTCAATTCGTTCATCGGAGAGCGTCAGTTGCACCTCGCTGTCATCAATGACCAACACCCGGTCAAGGTCTGCACCGGCTTCGATCAGGCGGGGCTTGACCGTATCGCCCAGACCGTCCTCTGCGGTCTGGTAGATCACGTTGAAAGGTTCCATACGCTCCATGTTGGGCAGCAGCTTTCCGTTGGTGCAAGCGGCGGCAAGGTGCATAAACAAACAGCGGCCCCGCAGACCTTTTTCAAAGTCTGCGGGGCCTTGTGCTGTGGGGCTATTTTACCTGCACGGTCATGGTTCGGTCACTGCCCGGTAGCCGCGGATGACGCGCCACTTGGCAACGCCCTTGTCCGGGTTAAAGCTGCCGTCGGCGCGGGCTTTCAGGTAGCCCTGCTCGATGGCCCACTGGGCGGCTTGGGCCATCTCCGGGTCGGCTACGTCCGCAAAGGCGGGCAGAGCGACCGGGGCCGGGCGGCCTGCGGTGTTCCAGAGGAGCATTGCCAGCTCGGCGCGGGTATGGGGCACGGCCACCCCTGCGGGCAGGAGCTGGTCAAGGATGAGCTCCGTGCCCACCTGATAGGCCACGACGCCCGCCACGCCCACGACTGCGCCGACCGCAAGAAGGGTGCCGAAGCCGTCTCCGCCGTCTGGGCTGCCCTCGTCGCTCTCGGCGGTGCGCCAATGGCCATAGAAGGTCACGTCCCGGTCGAGGTTGCCCACATGGTCCACGCCCGGGCCCATGTAGTAGGGGCTATCCTCCAAGCGGGTGCCGTCCTCAAGGAACCAGCCCTCAAAGAGGCGTTCTTCCTCCTCGCTGCCGAAGATCGCACCGGGGATCTGCATTCCTCCATTCACCGGTTCGTCCCCCGGATGGACGACCCAGTAGACCTTAAAGTACGTGGGGGCCTGCTCCGGCTGGGCAATTTTCGCCTTCCTGCTCTTGTTTACTTCGCCTTCCACCAGAACAAGGCCGTCGTTCATGGTCAGAGAGTTTTCATTGTTCAGTTCGATGGCATAATCTTCCTCGTTCTGCGAATCCGTTTCTGCCGTGATGACGGTGCCTGCGCCGGAAGCCTTCAACTCGTCTGCCACGATGGCCGAGCTGTTGGCTTTCACGTTCAGCGTGCTGTTTGCCACAATGAGGTTGCCGCACCGAATGCCATATTGGAAGAAGTTGCCCTCCGCGTTCGTGCCTGCAATGGTCACAGTGCTGTTTTGGATGGTGATGTCCTCGTCAGAGCGGCCTGCCCGGATTGCGTCATCACCAATGTCGCCATCGATGTTGCCCGTAAAGGTGAGGGTTGCATCTTTCAGCGTCAGCGGGCCATCCGTCATGATCCCGTCGGCATCGGAAAGGCTGGCGGTGCCGGTAATGGTCAGCATATCATCCGTCAAGTCGGAATCGATGCAGCTGGAAATGCCTTCCTCCGCATCCTCGCCCAGCGTGAGGTGTGCATTGTTCAGGGTCAGGGTGTGGGTATCCGGGTCATAGGACACGGTGCCGTCACCCAGCACGTTGCTCTGGTTGGTCTTTGTGACCTGCTTGCCTGCTACCCAGAGGTCGTAGGTTTCGCTTTCCGGCTGGTCCGGGTCCACATCCGTCAGTTCCAGATAGTCTTGGTTCTGTCCTATGGCAGCCGTAAAGTTCTCATAATTTTCCTTCACGTTGATTTCCGTATACGCTCCATTCTCGTCGGTGCGATACCAGAACCTGCTTACGTCATTTCCGATGCTCAGTCTCCCCTGGACGATGTTATTGCCGTCGCCGTTTTCCGCCACAATCATAAGCAGATGGCCGCCGTTGTATGTCAGAAGACAATCCTTCCTGATGTACCGATCCGCATGGATCTCCAGCTCGCTGCCCGGGTTCATGGTAGTGAAATTGGCGATGCCGTAGGTTGCTCCCTCGAACATTGCCCCTGTGATGTTCACGGTGCCATCGATCCGGACGTCTCCTCCGCCGATGCCCGTATGAAAATCTTTCAGCGTGATTTCGGTCCCGGCTGTGATCGTTGTTCCCGTGTCTCCGCCCAAAATTCCGTTCGGCTTAGTATCCAAATAGGCACCCAGATCGGCATAGGTGAGATCGTATTCTCCCCCGTCGATCTCCTTTGCTCCCTCAATGCCGTTGCCTTTCGTCCTGCCCGTCACTTTGCCGTTTGCCGCCAGCCTCAGATTTTTTTCACTGAGGGCTTCGACCAGCGGGACCGTCCCAAAATCCGCAACTCCAACTGTGGTCAGCGTCACGTCTCCCTGAAAGGTCAAAAGGCCATGGTCATAGGATACCTCACCCTGAATGCAGCTCACATTCTCACCATCGACCCGTCCGACATACTCCGGATACAGAAACACACTTGTCACACTGCAAGCTGCTCCGATCGTCGAGCTGCCCGCCAGTGCCAGCGGGGCCGCGAGGTTCAGCGCGAGGGCTGCGGAAAGCACCCCGGCGAGGAATTTCTTCCATCTTCGCTTCATTGCAAAAGCCTCCTTTTTTCACCCAATTTTGTTGCAGGAAAAAAGCTCCACGGTTCACTTTTAGGATACCGTGGAGCTTTGGTTTTTGCTATTAACCCGGGGTTAGTTTTTGGTTAATTCCGGGGGGCGTTTTTCTGGTACCACTCGGCCAAGCGGGCGCGGCGGGTGCGGGGGTCGCCGCCCATATCCAGCTTTGCGTACAGCTGGTTGATGTACTGCTTCACCGTGCCCTCGGAGAGGTAGAGGGCGGCAGCGATCTCCTTGTTGGTGCACCGCCCGGCCACCAGACGGGCCAGCTCCCGGTCGCGGTCGGTCAGGGGCAGCTCCGGCGCGGGGGCGGGCAGGCCCAGCCGGGCGGCAAAGGCCCGGCCTGCGGGCAGGATGCGGGCCACGAAGGGCCCCAGACGCGGCTCGCACACGGCCCAGTCCTCCCCTTCCAGCAGGGGGGCCAGAGCGGGATACTGCTCCACAAAGAGCACCCAGAAATCGTCCTGCACAGCGTCCAGCAAAGCCGCTGCCAGCGCGGCCCGGGCCTCGGCCCGCTGGCCGAAGCGCAGTTGCGCCGCCGCCAGCTGGATGCGGGCCTGCAGGCCCACCAGCCCGTAGTGCATGGCCTCGCACCGGCGCAGCAGGCCCTCGCTGTGGGCGATCACCTTCACGTACTCCCCCTGCGCCAGCCAGACCTGCTGCTCGATGAGGGACATCATGGGGCGGCAGGGTCCAAAGAAGCTCACCTCGGCTAGCTTGTGCTCCCGGAACAGCTCCGGGGCCTGCTCCGGCCTGCCCTGCAAAGCGTAGAAATAAGCGGCGATGCTCTCCAGCAGATGCACCTGCACCCCGTCGTGCTTTTGCAGCAGGGCGGCGCGCTTGGCGGCAAAATCGTACCCCTCTTTCCCCTTGCCGCACAGGGCCAGCCGCAGGGCCAAAAAGTCGCAGCAGAGGGTCATGTTTTCCTGCCCGGTGGCGTTGGCCCGGGCCCGCTCCAGCAGCACGGCGGCTTTCTCCCACGCCCCCTGCAGGTAGGCGGCCTCCGCGTCCATCAAAAGCTCGGCCCCCCGGCCGTGGCCGTTGGTGATCTTATAGTAATGGGGCATACACT
>OLIQ01000192.1_pt1 | contig 33881 bp, 32 predicted proteins | sample 1609631 | NCBI WGS metagenome assembly OLIQ01 (sample SAMEA4350114, study PRJEB24818) | metagenome | biome: human; feature: gut; material: faeces | place: Denmark | collected 2013-09
AGGCGCTGATCCAGCAACCGGCCAATATGGCGGATTCCCGTAACTACCGTACCGGTGGGTACATTAAACGACTGCCAAAAGATCCGTGGGGCAATGATTATCAGTATCTCAGCCCGGGTGAAAAAGGGCTGTTTGATGTTTATACCCTGGGAGCAGATGGTCAGGAAAACGGGGAGGGCGCTGGCGCAGATATCGGTAACTGGAATTTGCAGGAGTTTCAGTAATCAGTGCCTGAACGCGGATTCACACTTCTGGAAATCATGCTGGTGATTTTCCTTATCGGCCTTGCCAGTGCGGGCGTGGTACAGACGTTTGCGACCGCTTCAGAGCCGCCTGCGAAAAAAGCGGCGCAGGATTTTCTGACTCGCTTTGCGCAGTTTAAGGACAGGGCAGTGATCGAAGGGCAAACACTCGGTGTGCTAATCGACCCGCCAGGTTACCAGTTTATGCAGCGTCGTCACGGGCAATGGTTGCCCGTTTCTGCGACCCGGTTATCGGCACAGGTTACGGTGCCGAAACAGGTGCAAATGCTGTTACAACCCGGAAGTGATATCTGGCAGAAGGAATATGCGCTGGAGCTGCAACGCCGTCGCCTGACGCTGCACGATATTGAACTGGAGCTGCAAAAAGAGGCGAAAAAGAAGACGCCGCAGATCCGTTTTTCGCCTTTTGAACCTGCCACGCCGTTTACGCTGCGCTTCTACTCGGCGGCGCAAAACGCATGTTGGGCGGTAAAGCTGGCGCACGATGGCGCGTTATCCCTCAATCAATGTGATGAGAGGATGCCATGAAGCGCGGATTTACCTTGCTGGAAGTGATGCTCGCGCTGGCGATTTTTGCGCTGGCTGCCACGGCGGTGTTACAGATTGCCAGCGGTGCGCTGAGTAATCAGCAAATCCTTGAGGAGAAAACGGTAGCGGGCTGGGTAGCTGAAAACCAGACTGCGCTGCTTTACCTGATGACCCGTGAACAACGAGCGGTCAGGCACCAGGGCGAGAGTGATATGGCAGGAAGCCGCTGGTACTGGCGAACCACACCGCTGAATACCGGTAACGCGCTACTTCAGGCGGTGGATATTGAAGTCAGCCGTCACGAAGACTTTTCGTCGGTGATTCAGTCACGACGCGCCTGGTTTAGCGCCGTGGGAGGCCAACAGTGAGAAGAGCTAGCGCTGGTTTCACGTTACTGGAAATGCTGGTGGCGATAGCCATTTTTGCCTCACTGGCACTGATGGCGCAGCAGGTGACAAACGGCGTTACACGCGTGAATAGCGCCGTCGCCGGACACGATCAAAAACTAAACCTCATGCAGCAAACGATGAGTTTTTTGAACCACGATCTGACACAAATGATGCCGCGTCCGGTAAGAGGCGATCAGGGCCAGCGTGAACCAGCGTTACTGGCGGGCGCTGGCGTGCTGGCGTCTGAGAGTGAAGGGATGCGTTTTGTGCGCGGCGGCGTGGTTAATCCGTTGATGCGTCTGCCGCGCAGTAATCTGCTCACCGTCGGTTACCGCATTCATGGTGGTTATCTCGAACGGTTAGCCTGGCCACTGACCGATGCGGCAGGCAGCGTGAAGCCAACAACGCAAAAATTAATCCCGGCGGATTCGCTCCGTTTGCAGTTCTACGACGGCACGCGCTGGCAGGAGAGCTGGTCATCAGTGCAGGCGATTCCTGTGGCAGTACGCATAACCCTGCATTTGCCGCAATGGGGCGAGATTGAACGCATCTGGTTGTTACGCGGGCCGCAATTATCATGATCACCTCACCACCAAAACGCGGAATGGCATTGGTCGTGGTGCTGGTATTGCTGGCGGTTATGATGCTGGTGACCATCACGCTTTCCGGGCGAATGCAGCAACAACTTGGGCGAACGCGCAGCCAGCAGGAGTACCAGCAGGCGCTGTGGTACAGCGCCAGTGCGGAAAGCCTGGCGTTGAGCGCACTCAGTCTGAGCCTGAAAAATGAAAAGCGCGTGCATCTGGCGCAGCCGTGGGCTTCCGGCCCGCGTTTTTTCCCACTGCCGCAGGGGCAAATCGCCGTCACTCTGCGTGACGCACAGACCTGCTTTAACCTGAATGCCCTCGCTCAGCCGACGACGGCGTCGCGTCCGCTCGCGGTACAACAACTGATTGCCCTGATCTCGCGCCTCGATGTGCCTGCTTATCGGGCCGAACTGATAGCCGAAAGCCTGTGGGAGTTTATTGACGAAGACCGCAGCGTGCAGACGCGTCTGGGCCGTGAAGACAGCGAGTATCTCGCCCGTTCGGTGCCGTTTTACGCCGCTAATCAACCGCTGGCTGATATCAGCGAGATGCGCGTGGTGCAGGGAATGGACGCCGGACTTTATCAAAAACTGAAACCGCTGGTCTGTGCGCTGCCGATGACCCGCCAGCAAATCAACATCAATACATTAGATGTCACGCAAAGTGTGATTCTTGAGGCGCTGTTTGACCCGTGGTTAAGCCCTGTTCAGGCGCGGGCGTTATTACAACAACGTCCGGCGAAGGGCTGGGAAGATGTCGATCAGTTTCTTGCTCAGCCGCTACTTGCAGACGTCGATGAGCGTACTAAAAAACAGCTAAAAACCGTCCTGAGCGTGGACAGCAATTACTTCTGGCTGCGTTCAGATATCACCGTGAATGAGATTGAACTGACGATGAATTCGTTAATTGTCCGCATGGGCCCACAACACTTTTCTGTTCTCTGGCATCAGACAGGAGAAAGTGAGTGAGTTCCATGCTTGAGATTTTTTTCCCGCTTTGCGCTTCCGCTCCCATCCGTTGGCAGCGTCGTACCGCCGACGTGGAGTGCGGCATCTGGCCTGACGTTGCTGATGAATGTCTCCAGCAATGGCTGCAAACTGATGCGATTCGACTCTACATTCCCGGCGAATGGATCAGCGTCTGGCAGGTTGAACTGCCTGATGTGCCCCGCAAGCAGATACCGACGATTCTGCCCGCCTTGCTGGAAGAAGAGCTGAACCAGGATATCGATGAACTGCATTTCGCCCCGTTGAAAATCGACCAGCAACTGGCAACCGTAGCTGTGATTCACCAGCAGCATATGCGCAACATTGCGCAGTGGTTGCAGGCAAACGGCATCACCCGCGCTACCGTCGCGCCGGACTGGATGTCTATTCCTTGTGGGTTTATGGCTGGCGATGCGCAACGGGTTATCTGCCGCATCGATGAATGCCGGGGATGGAGCGCCGGGCGGGCGCTGGCTCCGGTCATGTTCCGCGCACAGCTCAATGAGCAGGATATACCGCTTTCACTAACCGTGGTCGGCATTGCACCGGAAGAACTGTCTGCATGGGCTGGTGCGGACGCCGAACGCCTGACCGTTACGGCTCTGCCAGCCATTATCACTTATGGCGAACCGGAAGGGAACCTGCTAACAGGGCCGTGGCAGCCTCGTGTCAGCTACCGAAAACAGTGGGCGCGCTGGCGGGTGATGATTCTGCCGATATTGCTGATTCTGGTTGCGCTGGTAGTGGAACGGGGCGTGACGTTATGGAGCGTCAGCGAACAGGTGGCGCAAAGCCGCACCCAGGCGGAGAAACAGTTCTTAACGCTATTCCCGGAGCAGAAGCGGATTGTGAATTTACGCTCTCAGGTGACGATGGCGCTGAAAAAATATCGCCCACAGGCCGACGATACCCGGCTGCTCGCAGAATTGTCAGCGATCGCCAGTACCCTGAAATCAGCGTCACTTTCCGACATCGAAATGCGTGGTTTCACCTTTGATCAAAAACGCCAGACGCTTCACCTTCAGCTACGGGCTGCGAACTTTGCCAGCTTCGACAAACTGCGTAGCGCACTGGCGGCAGATTATGTTGTGCAACAGGACGCGTTACAGAAAGAGGGTGATGCGGTTTCCGGCGGCGTAACGTTGCGGAGGAAATAACATGTTACGCGATAAATTTATTCACTATTTTCAGCAATGGCGTGAACGCCAGTTAAGCCGTGGCGAACACTGGCTGACACAACACCTGGCGGGGCGTTCTCCGCGTGAAAAAGGCATGTTACTGGCAGCGGTAGTGTTCCTGTTTAGCGCCGGATATTACGTTCTCATCTGGCAGCCGTTGAGCGAACGGATTGAGCAACAGGAGACGATGTTGCAGCAGCTGGTGGCGATGAACGCGCGACTGAAGAGCGCCGCGCCGGATATTATTGCGGCGCGAAAATCCGGCACGACAACGCCAGCACAGGTATCGCGGGTCATCAGCGACAGTGCTTCGGCGCATTCAGTGGTCATTAAGCGAATAGCCGAGCGCGGGGAGAATATCCAGGTCTGGATAGATCCTGTGGTATTTAATGATCTGCTGAACTGGTTAAACGCGCTGGATGAAAAATATGCGCTGCGGGTGACACAAATTGATGTCAGTGCTGCTGAGAAGCCTGGGATGGTGAATGTGCAGCGGCTGGAGTTTGGACGGGGGTAGGTATTGCCATTTCCTTAACCCCACCTGATAACCCTTAGCCCAATGGTGAGTGCGGAACTGTCAAACCCGCTCACCGGGCTGAGTTTCGATGTAGCAAGAATTATCTCCCTCCAGCCCACCACGGAATATTCGGTAACACTGAAGGAACCTGTTTTTCACCATGTAGCCTTCGTTAATCGACACCTTTCTAAGACTGTAAAGATGCTTAAGTGTTTTGACACATTATGATTATTAATAGTTGTAATAAATCATTGAGTAACAATTGATAGGTCAAAACATATAGGATAATTCTTATGTGATCTGTATTTTGTGTAGCCTGGAAATTAGTAAAATTACTGGAGATAATCAGAAAGGGAATTTCAAATAAGCATAATAATTTCCAGGGAAACTATTCGTCAATTTTAAGAAATGTCTGCTCAGGTATATCTACTGAGGGATGGTGTTGGTTGTAACACTGGTTAAAATAAATACACAAAATAATCAAGATGTATATTTTAATCGACGAAAATAATTACCTTCGGGATTATTGATGCAACTTAAATAACACCATTTAAATGTGATATAAATCACAAATATGGCTGTAAAGAGGGGGCTGTAGATATAAATAAGAAGTACACGAGTGAATTTTAAATAGGGAAATAGTTTCTCGGTGAACAATTTATTGGTAATCAATCGCGTGTGTTCTGGTTTGAAACAGATTGCAGGTATTGTTACGCATAAAATTCATAGGTGGTATTATAATCAAGTAGTTAACAGTAATAGTAAAAAATAATTTCTTGCGAAATTAGCAGCCCATTTTGAATAAGTGTGTTCCGGAGTAATCCAGAACGCATGCTGCTTTACGTCTTTTTCAAGCCATATTGGTTAAGCAAAAAGAGGTAGAAATAATTTCCTGAGAAATTAACTTTACATTCTAAAACGGCCAGTTTTCTGAAATTACCAGAAGACCGAATACATTCATGCCTGAAGAATGGATTAGAAGAAACGAGACGGAAATAGATCTATTTATCCCTGCGGAAATAATTTCTGCTGAAATTTTTTGCGGCTATTAAAAAGGTCAAACCGTCTGAGTAAATTTTATCCAGTTACAAATAAGCATTACCTCCAGTGTATTGGTAGCTGTTAAGCCAAGGGCGGTAGCGTACCTGAAGAGATTAGGATCACATCATCAAATGGCAAGAAGTGGATTTGAAGTCCAGAAAGTTACCGTAGAGGCATTATTTCTACGAGAAATACGAACACGCTTTGGTAAGTTCCGTCTGGGATATCTGTGGGCGATTCTCGAACCCTCTGCGCATTTGCTGATACTGTTGGGCATTTTTGGTTACATTATGCACCGCACGATGCCAGACATCTCATTCCCGGTGTTTTTACTTAATGGCCTGATTCCCTTTTTTATCTTTAGCAGTATCAGCAAACGTTCTGTAAGTGCTATTGAAGCGAACCTGGGGCTGTTTAATTATCGCCCAGTAAAACCCATCGATACGATCATTGCGCGCGCCCTGCTTGAGACGCTGATTTACGTTGCTGTTTATATTCTGCTTATGCTCATTGTCAGGATGGCAGGCGAATATTTCGAGATAACAAATTTTTTACAACTTGTGCTCACCTGGAGTTTGTTAATCATTCTTTCATGTGGCGTCGGCTTAATATTCATGGTCGTTGGTAAGACTTTCCCTGAAATGCAAAAGGTCCTGCCGATACTGCTTAAGCCGCTGTATTTCATCTCCTGCATCATGTTCCCTCTGCACTCAATTCCAAAGCAATACTGGTCATATCTACTCTGGAACCCATTAGTGCATGTCGTAGAGTTAAGCCGCGAGGCAGTTATGCCTGGCTATATCAGCGAAGGCGTTAGTCTGAACTACCTTGCAATGTTCACTCTGGTCACCCTGTTCATCGGTCTGGCTTTATACCGAACGCGTGAAGAGGCAATGCTGACATCATGATTAAGATTGAAAATTTGACGAAGTCATATCGCACGCCAGCGGGTCGACATTATGTCTTTAAGGATTTAAATATTGAAATCCCTTCAGGAAAAAGTGTTGCCTTTATTGGTCGCAACGGAGCGGGTAAATCAACGTTACTGAGAATGATTGGCGGCATTGACCGCCCCGACAGTGGAAAGATCATCACTAATAAAACAATATCATGGCCAGTCGGCCTCGCAGGTGGATTTCAGGGAAGTTTAACCGGACGCGAAAACGTAAAATTTGTTGCGCGGTTATACGCGAAGCAAGAAGAGCTGAAAGAGAAAATTGAGTTTGTCGAAGAATTTGCCGAACTCGGTAAGTACTTCGATATGCCGATTAAAACTTACTCATCTGGTATGCGATCGCGTTTAGGCTTTGGTTTAAGCATGGCATTTAAGTTTGATTATTATATCGTCGATGAAGTAACTGCAGTCGGTGATGCCAGGTTTAAAGAAAAATGCGCTCAATTGTTTAAAGAAAGGCATAAAGAATCTAGTTTTTTAATGGTTTCACATAGTTTGAATTCATTGAAAGAGTTTTGTGATGTGGCGATTGTGTTTAAGGATGACAATGTGGTTAGTTTTTATGAGGATGTTCAGGAGGGGATCGATGAGTATAAACAAGAATAAGATTTTATATAACAATCAGACTAAATAGTCTTCTAATTACTGTAAGTTATAATTTCCTTTATTTGTTTTTTCTTTAAAATAAATCGTTTGTCTTTTATATGCGTACATGATTCAGATTTAAATAAATAAGATAATAGGCTATAAGTCATGATTTGAATTATAAACTCCACTATAAATATTCACACTTTTAGTTAAATATAATATTACCACAATTATGTGGTGTTTATCATAAGTAAAAAATTCAGAGAGCGTTTTATAAATGCAAGATATTAACTATGTAATTAATAATTATACTAAAGATAACATCTGGTTATTTAATAGTGCCGGTCTATTTACAGGGAATGTGAAATATCTGTTTATATATATTTCAAACTATCGACCTGATATTTTTGCTTGTTATATCAGTGGTGATCAGAAAAATGTAGACTATATTAAATCGTTAGGTTTTAATGCATGTCATTTTAAATCAAAAGAAGGTGCTCAATTATTAAATGCTGCTGGTGTTTATGTAAATGAGCATTGTAAGGAAATATACCCAAAAGAGTTGTTAAATACTAAAATATTAAATTTGTATCATGGTGTTGGATTAAAGCAAATAGAGAAGAAGGCTGATAGAGAATATTTATATCAAAGAATCGCTAAAAAGCACATAACATATAATGAGCAATTCAGCAATAATATGTGTTTTTTGGTAACGTCTCCATTTATGGAGAAACATTTTAAAGAACAGCTGGATTTAACTGATGACCAAATTATAAGAGGTGGTTACCCACGTTGCATTTATCAATCATTATACGAGCCTGTAGTTACTTATAATCATGATATTATTTCTCAGGCTGGGTTGCCTAAAGATACGAAGCTAGCATTGTACGCGCCGACATTTAGAGAGAAAAATCCTAAGAATTTCCTCTATTTGGCGATTAAGGATATAAATATTTTATCTAAAACACTAGAGAAAAATAATTTATGCCTAATTATTAAATTGCATCCTGAAATATCTAATGATTTTTATTTTAAAACACTTCAAAAACAGGTGGGTCAATATAGAAATATTATTTTCTGGGATAATAAGAATGATATATATGAAATTTTCAATAAAATTGATCTGGCAATAATAGATTATTCGTCAATTTATTATGATTTGGTATCTGCAGGTGTTAAGAATTTCATTAGATATATTTTTGATTTTGACGATGAAAAACACATCATGCTTTATGATTATCAATCGCACACATCAGGAAAAATGTGTCAAAGTTTTGGTGAGTTAATTAATGCTATTGATGAATATCAAACTTATTCTGATAATAATCTTGAAAAAATAAAAGAGTTATTTTGGTCGTATGATGATGAAAATACATTTGAAAATATAATTAATCAAACGAATCAATTTAAAATTGGTAATAAAGGGGTTTTGCCAACGTTTTATAGTTTTGATGTTTTTGATACTCTTATTGGACGTAAATGCTTAATTCCAAAAGGTATTTTCTATAAGGTTATGGAATTAATAAAAGCTTCTGATGAGGGGTTCCCTGAAATCTTCCATACTGATTATGTTAATATCAGGATGCAAGCAGAAGCAAATTGCCGAGAGTTATTGATCAAGACCATTGGACATTATGAAATTAGCTATCGAGACATATTCTCAAGAATACAATCAGTATATAATCTAAATGACAGTCAAATTACTAAGCTAATGGATTGGGAAGTACAGGCTGAATATGAAAACGTAATTCCCATAGATGAGATGGTGAAAAAAGCCGAGCAACTGGTTAAAGAGAATGAAACGGTTGTATTAATATCGGACATGTATCTACCTAAAGAAGTTATTTCGAATATGCTGGCTCACGTAAGTCCTTTATTAAATAAGTTGCCGTTGTATCTATCCTCTGAGTATGGTGTGCAAAAAGCAAGCCAGCAGTTATATCTTAGGGTTTATAAAGACCATTCTCCTTGGCGCTTTAAAGAATGGATTCATTATGGTGATAATGCTACATCAGATGGAACAAAAGCTAAGGAATTAGGAATAAAACCTCAAATACATAAAATACCGAAAATCAATGCTTATGAAACTGCTTTGATTAATAAAATACGAAATTACAATTCTTATCTTCTGACCGGTCTGTTATCTCGAATGCGTTTTAATAGCATTAATGAAAAAGATTATTTCTGTTACGCGCATGTCTCAGGTTATATGGTTCCATATGTTGCTTGGTGTATTAGGGATGCCATTGATAGAGGGATTGAAACATTATATTTTGTGTCGCGAGATGGACATTTTCTTAAAGAAATTGCTGACGCATATATTAGTTTGAAAAAACTGAATATCAAAACGAAATATTTTTATGGTTCTCGTCGAGCATGGCGTGTTCCTGCAATGATTGAAAGTATTGATGATGAGTTTTTCTCTAATTTTGGTAATTTGGTTGGTGTTGATAATTATGATAAGTTAATTTCTTCATTAAGTATCAGTCATAATTTATTTCAAAAGCTTTTTCCAGAAACTGGGCTCAACAAATCCTCTAAAATTAGCCCTGCAGAACTTGTTGCACTCAGAGAGTTTTTTAGCAAATCCACAAAGTATCATGATTATTTGATTGAGAAGGCTAAAGAAGAGAGAAAGATCGTTATTGATTATATCAAACAAGAAATCAATCCGGATGAAAAATATGCATTCGTAGAATATTGGGCCAGAGGGTATACACAGACATGTTTAAGAAAACTTATAGATAATGCTTTTGATAAGCCTTCCGAATGCGTATTCTATTATTATCGAAGTATTCTCCCATCCATTGATAATGATATTAGAATAAATTATAGCACTAATAATATATCACTCATTCCTGTCGAGGCTATATTTGCTAATTGTCCACATGGTACTGTCACGGGCTATAAGCGAGAATTAAAAAAAATTGTACCTGTTATTGCTCGGGCTAGGTTTGATGCTGAACTCTATTGGTCTCTAGGTAAGTACTTGAAAAATTTCGTGAACGAATTTTATAGCTTACCCTTCACATCTGATGTAAGCACAATTGAGCGTCACTTCTCAAGCTTTGCTTTTGAATGGTATAGAGATCATCAAGATGATCCGGTATTAGTAAACTCAATGGCTCATTTGTTATACTCTGAAGCATCTCTGGGAGCATTAAGGGAATTTGCACCAGCAATCACTTCAGAATCTTTAGCCTTATTAAAACAAGGAAAACCAGTTGGTGCTTTTACAAGATCTATTAAAATGAGTTTAGCAAGATCAACACCTTCGATAAAAAAAGAATATCAAGAATATCTTAAAAACCCTAAAGCCTTATCTGCTAAACCTAGTAACGCCAAGCAAAAAGTACTACCAACTAATACTTCAAAAGTAAAGATAAAAGAACCGGCTAAAATTAATCAACATTTAGCAGCACAAACTTCTGACAGCAGAAAGATAAGACTTCTCAATAAACTTGAACGAAATCCTGAAATGTTCTTCTCTGATTCAAATAAAAAAATTGTTAGACTTGCTGGCAAAACGGCATTTAATCCAATATTAAAGCCAGTGCTGGGTAATGTAATAATTAAGCTATCTAAGAAGATTATTCATTAATTTTATTTGTTTGTGTATGACACAACATTTTAAATATCATGTTGTGTCATATTTAATGATTCTTATATTTATTGCATTTATAAAATTATATGGTGGAAAAATGAAAAATATTGCTGTTATTCTATCGGGGGGTATGGGGGCAAGATTTGGCGGTACACTTCCGAAACAATTTACAAAATTAGCAGGTAAGGCTGTAATTGAGTACACAGTAGAAGCTTTTGAAAAATCATTGAATATTGATGAAATTATTATCGTATCTCACCCAAGTTATGTGGACCTAATTTGGAAATTTGTAAAAAAAAATCAATGGAAAAAAGTTACAAAAGTTTTTAATGGTGGAAAAGAGCGATTTGATTCAACCTATTCTGCATTACAAGGTCTTGAGGGAGAAGATAACAATTCTAATATTTTACTTCATGATGCAGTAAGACCATTAATTAATGAATCAATTATTAATAATTGCATTGATGCTTTAAGAAATTTTGAGGCTGTAGATGTTGTAATTCCATCCGCTGATACGCTCGTCGAAGTGTATGACGATGGATGTATTTCTAATATTCCAAACAGGGCTGTAATGCGCCGGGGCCAGACCCCTCAGGCATTTAAATTAGGGACGCTGAAACAGGCCTATCAACGTGCCATCAATGCTCAGCGATTTAGTTTTACTTGTGATTGTGGTGTTGTACGCTCAATGGTACCTGGTGTACGTGTAGCAACTGTGGTTGGTGCTGAATCAAACATGAAAGTTACACACCCAATTGATCTTTTTATTGCTGAGAAGCTTCTTCAGGAAGCAAATAAAATTTCATTTAACACTGGTGATAATCTCGATTATATCAAAGGTAAAAATATAATTATATTTGGTGGAAACAGCGGGATTGGTCTTGAGATAAAGAAAGCAGCTATTTTATTAGGCGCGAATGTTGAAATTGCTAGCCGTAGCTTCAATAATGTTGATATTGTTGATATTGAGTGTGTAAAAAACTATCTTGCTCAAATGGAGAAAAAGTTAGGTTGCATCGATTATATCATTAATACTGCTGGGGTTTTGATAAAAAAACCTATTGATATGTTAACAAATGAAGAAGTTCATACTCTAATAAATATAAATTTTATTGGGGCTGTAAATATAGCGATGGCATCCAAGCAATATTTGAAGAAATCTTCAGGGATGCTACTTAATTTTACTTCAAGTTCATACACGCGTGGCCGTTCATATTATGCTCTTTATTCCTCATCAAAAGCTGCTATCGTAAACTTTACACAAGCAATAGCTGAGGAATGGTCATCTGAAAATATTAAAGTAAACTGTATTAACCCTGAACGAACTGCAACTCCAATGCGTACCATCAACTTTGGCATTGAACCTGCAGAGTTATTATTAGATCCTAGAGATGTTGCCCTGACAAGCCTCAAAGTATTAGGAGCTAATAGCACGGGTCTTATTATAGACGTTAGAAAAGATGGGCGATAAATAAAAGGTATATATTGTGTCTGTTAATAACCTATACTATTTATACATTGATACAAAAATTGAAGGAGCTTTGGAACAGTTAATTCGTTATTTTCAGGCACAAGTATTCAATGTGGAGGATTGCATAAGTGTGTATTGTAAGTACTATAAAGAAATAGAAAAAAAATTTACTGAGGAGTTTAATAAACATAATATTTCATTTAAATTTATTAAGAAAAATTCAGACTTGGTTTTTAATAATGGTAAAATTGTTTTCTATTTATTCAACGCTCAATCAAATTGTCGTATTGTGGCAAATAGAAACCTGATTCACGTTTTTGTTACACATGGTGAAAGCCATAAACTTGCTTCTGTAAAACCGATTATAAAAATTTATGATTACGTAGTCACTTCTGGAGATGTAGGTATTGATAGATACCTTAAGTCCGGAATTTTTACACCATTCGATATTAGAAATGGGAAAGTAATTAAATTAGGAAATACTTTCATTGGACATAATTATTTTCAGTTTGATGTAAATTCTCGTTCTGCTGTATATGCTCCAACATGGGAGGGGGGAATCCCAGAAGAAAATTATAGTTCGATAAATAATGAAACCACACATAAGATAATAAAATTTTGTAAAATCAAAAAAATAAATATTCTTTATATACAAGCACATCCAAACATAGGTCATCGAGATCATAAATACAAAGCCATTCTTAATGAGAGTATTAGGCTTTTCACGAAAGCTGGTTTAATTGTTTATAAAATAACAAATGGATTCATTGAAGGAACTCGATTCCCCCTAATTAAATTACGAAGAAAGATAACTAATAATATAAAAGTATCATATGCATTAACAGATATATCAGCAATGGAAGTTCAGTTTCATTCTCGTAAAATACCATGCGGTGTTATAGTCAATGGTAATTGCAAAGAAAATGTTTTTATTCCTAAAAAGATATTATCTTATTATAAACATAATTTATTTCACGTTGGCGATGACATATTAAATATTGAGTCTTGTCCTGAGTATATTCAAAAATACATTTTGTCATATTCATTTTCATCGCTTGAAAATATGAGTTTTAAGCAACGTATTCGCTGGCTGTGTGAGTATTTAAAAGAAGATACAAAAATTAAAAAAGATAAGTTAGAGAGTTTGTATTAATATATTATTATTTATTTTTCATAAAGTTAAGATATGTTCGTTTTTTTGTTATTTAATTAATAATCTTGAAGTTTTGTATAATTGATAATTTCGTGTTTTTGCAGTTTACTAAATGGTTAACAAGTAATGATTAGCCATTTTTGTTAAAAAATATTAATCTTCAAACTTGACGTGTAAGACTCCAAGAATCCTTATCCACCTTAATATCATGTTCAAAACATCTATCACCATAATAAACCCCATTAATCTGCGTCCTCACCAATAAATACCCCCGAAACTTCTTAAACAGTTTCATATCCGGTTTAAAATCGGCCTGCCAGAACTGGTGCAAATGCCCTTGATACGTCAAGCCTTTGATGTCGTACAGGGCATTGCCCATCACTTTGAGTGGTTTGTTGTGAATCAGCGCAGATATCCCCGCCGTACTGTTAATTGTCACCACCGCTTTTGCGTGGCGTAACAATTCCGGCATCGGGAGATCGTGCACATAAATGACGCGCTCACCTAAGCCATATTCCTTACTCAACCGTTTAATTAATGGTCGATAGAGTCTGTGACCACGATCCATTGGATGGTGCTTGATCACCAAATAACTTTCTTTTGGCGCTTTACGCGAAAATGAGTACATGACTTCATTAATATAATCTCGCACATCGTTATAATTGCTGTGGTTACGAATCTGGCTATCGTTATACACCTGCAAAACGGCAAGATAATAACGCTGATCCAGCTCATTCATTAACCGCGGCAATACTTTACGCTGTGTTACCTTGTAAAGTTGCTTGCGCCAGTACGCACGAACCCAGCAACGAGCTTCATACCAGGGGGAAAATGCTTTGTGGTGGCGGTAGCGAGGGAACTCATGACGGTAATGCCAGCCCATCAGGTAATACCACATCGCATGGCCAATGCGTTTCATCGTTGAAGGTTTTAAGTTCTCAACGTGCGGCGCAGGCATATCTGGTAACTTACGATAAAAATCCGGATCGCGCGGTAGCGATGAATATGCGTTCACTCCGCCTTCTTCAACGGTAATAAATTGCGGGCGTAAATATCCTTCCTCAAATGCCAGAAAGCGGATCCCTTTCGACTTTGCCCAGCGTTTTGCTTCTTTGTGCAATGGGCGGCAGTCACCAAAGCAGAGGATGGTATCAAAGTCATATTGCCGATGGAGATCCCGTAACCATCCGGGAAACTCTTTCGGCGTTTGGTAGTAAGCCAGGTATTGTCGATGACGGCAGTAAAAACGATCCCCGCCGTTGAATACTACATTCACAGCGTTACGACCTAATGACTCTAGCCACTCGGCAACATCACTGAAAAAGGGTCCCATTGGCCCCTGCAATAGCAGATATTTTTTACCGGATAATAAAACGGTTAGTGCATTACCTTGCATAAATAATTTGTGTAATAGTCAACTATGAAATTGTTTAGCCAAATCTGACCTTGCAGAACATAATTAATTTGCGGTAATAGCGTATGACTCGTCCCGCTTTTTTTCGGGTAATAAACATCGGCTTGCGCGGCGTCTGGATCAAATATTCCGCCGCCTCTTCAACCGTAATAGGTTGTAGCCGTGTTGGGTGGATATAGGTTGGATAAACAATCAACGCCTGATAGATCAAATCTGCTAACGTTAATTTTTGTTCGCGGCGCGGGCAGTGATGTTCATCAACGGTTAAACCCCAACCGGCATAGAAGGGCAGGCCGTAACAATGAACTTGCTTGCCATGTAATAACGCTTCAAACCCGGACAATGATGTCATGGTGTGCACTTCATCTGCGCGCTGAATGCATTGAATAATATCTGCGTCCAGTGCCTGATAATCAGCGAGTTCAGCAATTAGTTCTGTCGGAATATTGCCCTTGCGATTCCCCACCAGTACATCCGGGTGCGGTTTATAAACAATGTAGGCGTGCGGATTGCGCTCGCGTACTGTGCGTAATAACTCAAGGTTGCTCTTAATCGACACAGTGCCTGTTTTAATTGAGGCATCGTCTTCTACCTGACCCGGCACCAGGATGATTTTTTTATCTTGGGCTTCGGCAGGCAGAGAGAAATCGGCCCCTAGGTTGTATTTGCTCAGTTTGCTTTCAACCACCCGTTGCCGCAACTTCTCAGCTCGCATCTGCTGCGCCAGTGTTAACTGGCTGTGATTAAGCAACACTTCCAGGTCGCTGGGGCGCGTGGCGTCATAGTAGATCCCGCGTTTATCCAGGACCAACGATAGCGGCGGCAAAAGGTCAGAGCCAAGTCCGGATGAACGCAGAAAACCATCTTCCATTCGCCATAACGGCAGTGATTTTCGTTGCGCTTCGGCTCGCCATTGCTGTTCTCCCTTTACACCCCATACCACGCAGGCGCTCGCCGCAGTACAACGACGTGAAAAACTCAGCCGGTTTGTTGCCGTTTGCAAGAAAGGTTTCAGGATCGCTGACTTCCACAGCGTTAAGCCTGGCGCCCATAAATAACCATTACGCTGTTGCAGATGTCGACGTTGTAATTGCAGCCATTGCAGCACAGTAAATATATCGCTTACTTCTCCCGTTTGCGGATCGATATAGCGACAGTAACGCAGGTATGCAGCGGCAAAAAGTTCCTCCAGCGTGGCAGAACCGCGTCGGGCAGATAACAAAGCGGACTGTGGATGACGATCGTCGGTTAAGCCCCAACCTGAATACCAGGGCTGGCCGAAACATGTTACTGGTTTTCCTGCCAGCAAGGCTTCAAAGCCATACTGGGAGGTCACGACGTAAACCCGGGAAACGTGTCGCAACAGCGACTGCGGGCTGACATTCTCAGCAATCAAACGTACTCGTTGCGTGGCGCGCAGATCAGCGAAATAACCTGTTTTCTTTCCTTCCAGTACATCTGGGTGCACCTTCACCCAAATTTCGGCTTGAGGATTTTCCGCCATCGCGGCTTCCAGCATGGCAGCAAACTCATGCGGGCCAGCATTGCCATACGTCACTGACATATCATTAAATGTCTGATCGACAACCAGAACGATGTCTGAACGTTCTGACTCATCAGCCACAAACGCAGGTGCCAGGTTATATTTCGACAAATCCCCGGTCACGATGGTGTGCATCGCTTCTCTGGCCAGACTTATCAGAGCTGTATTTCCGGCTTTATCCTGTACCAGTTTCTCCAGTGCTGAAGGCTTGCTGGCATCGTAGTAAATGCCACAATCATCCACCACCAGAGAAAGCGGCGGCTCGCCATTGACGCCAAGATCCAGCGAACGCACAAATCCATCTTCCAGACGAATGACGGGTTTTCCCGCTGCTTTGGCGATGGCGACTGGTTTCGCCGCGCTGGGACGATGTCCCCACACGGCGATAGCATCAACTTCTTGCGGAACAGGGCGCAGCAGAGAAAGTTTCTGGCACGGTTGCGCCAGAAATTTCTCCAGATGCGGAATACGCCAGATACCGGACGAGAAAATGCCAATCATGCGTTTTCAGCCAGTTCCTGTGCCATCAGGGCGCGCACTTTTTCCAGGCATGCTGGGGTGTCGACGCCCGGACCGGTTGCGGCAACCTCAAATGTGCGGATGTTGATCCCCGCGCTCATCAACCGCAGCTGCTCCAGTGATTCTGCCTGCTCCTGCATGGACTCCGGTAACTGGCTGTAGTTTTGCAGCACATCGCGACGATAAGCGTAAATACCAACGTGTTTCAGGTAGCGCGCTTTTTCAGCATTACGCGGATACGGAATAGGCGAACGGCTGAAATAAAGCGCATCCTGGCGGGTATTTACCACCACTTTTACCGTGCTTGGCTCAGCAGCTTCTTCGGCAGAAATCGCGTGGCATAGCGTTGCCACTGGCAACGCGGGGTCATCACGCATTCCTTGTAACAGCGTTTCTACATCCCGCGGGCGAATCATTGGTTCGTCGCCCTGCAGGTTAATGTAGATATCTGCCTCGACTTTATGCATCACCTCGACCAGCCGATCGGTGCCGGATTCATGATCGTTGCGCGTCATGATGGCTTTCCCGCCAAATGCCTGCACGGCCTGTTCAACACGCGGATCGTCTGTTGCCACCCAAACTTCCGCAACGCCCGCCACCTGTAACGCACGCTCGTAAACATGCTGGATCATCGGTTTACCAACAATATCGAGCAGTGGCTTACCCGGCAGGCGCGATGAGCCATAACGAGCCGGAATGACAATAACTGCTTTGCTCATTTCAACTCCTTACAAAGACAGAATCACTTTTGCACCCACCGCCAGCTGATAGAGGATGGTGGAAATACCACGGGTAACTTCAATGTTTTTCGATTCATATTTCGGCAGAACCATAATCTCATCGCCCGGTTTGAGTGAATCCACATCTTCTGCGTTGACGGCTGCACCGTTCTGACGAATGACGATAATTCTGGCGTTACCCGATTTCTGCGTCAGGCCACCACATTTCTCGATGTAATCCTCGGTGGTCATACCCTTCTGCCAGCTCACCGCGTTCGGGAACAGCACTTCGCCATGAACCATAACCAGCGATGTTTTCTCCGGAATATTGATGACGTCGCCATCTTCAAGCAGAACAGAATCAATATTGGATTCGTTGAGGATCACTTCACCTTTCGGAACCACGGTGCGTGCTTTCGCCACAAAGCGGCTGATCAGCTGTGCTTCCTGCATTCGCAGGCTGGCTTCTTCTTTGGTGGATGACTGGGCAGAAAGTGAGGCTTCCTCCAGTTTTTGCAGCGAGAGATTCAGCATCTCTTTCTGACGCTGAGCTACTGATGGGCGATAAAGCTGAACCGCGTTCATCTGCGACATGCTGTTCGGGCGGACTTTTTCCAGAACCGCACGCATAGTGGAACCATAAGGCAGTACCATGGCATGTTCACCAGAGTGCGCGCCTTCAACCCGCACCTGAATGGTGCCGGCATAGCGGTCAGTGCTCACGATTAAGGTATCGCCATTTTGCAACATACGGCCTGGTGCAGAACTGATCGGATAGTATTCGCTGCGTTTTTGCAGCCCCTGTTTACGCATAATCGTAATGTGAGTCGCGCCAGGCTTAGGGCGCGCCCAGCTCAACGCTTCTGTTACGGGAATGCTGCTTTCGCGGAACTCAAAGTCGTAGCTGTTAAAGACATCGCCCTGAACGCTGAAAGTATGCTGACGCGGCCCGACGATGATGGTGTCACCATCGGCGAACTGCGAAAGCCCCAGTTTGCCGTTCAGCAGGAAGTCGTACAGGTTGACGTTGGAGCGCACGCGGTTACCGCGCTTGACCACAATATCAACGTAACTTCCGCGCTCTGGATCAACGCCGCCAGCCTTGATCAGATAATTGAGTAACGAATCAGACGTCACACCGCCATACAGACCAGGATTACGCACAAATCCGGTCACGTACACTTTTACTGGCTGCGCCTGTAATAAGGAGGCGTAGACGTTGACGTTGGACTGGTATACTTCCTTCACTTTGGATGTGACCAGGGCATTTAGCTGACTATTACTGACGCCAGCAACTTTCACCGGACCAACGTTCGGCAGGAAAATATTACCTTTGGGATCAACCTGTAACGCACCATCAAAGGTGAACGCACCCCACAAGCGAACCTGAATGCTATCACCCGGATTCAGAATATAGTCAGGGTTGAATCCTACCGTCGCACCGCTATCCGCGCTGGTGCCGTTGAAAAGTTGAGCACCAAACATACGGCTCATTACCACCGGCGGTGAGGGCGGCGGGGTATTGTCGAAGCCGCTCATGTTTTGCGTATCCGACTGTTGCCCGTTCAGAATACCGGTAAGCGGCGCGGCTCCTGTAAGGTTTGGGTCAGCGTTAATATCAATGGCCGCGCTGGCCTGCGCCGCGTGACAGGCGGCAATCAGTAAAATTGATTTAAATAATTTCATCACAAACTCATTCAGCGACAGCGTTAGTCTCGGTGATCTTCAATAACAGCCAGCAACAGTTTCAGGGTGCCGAACAGCAGGCAGCACACCAGTAACCAGCAGGCGATCAAATAAGGGATATTTGGAAAAGACGATTCCTGCGGCAACTGTGGCGAACTGATCACTGACAGCACCTTGAGCTTACGAGCCGCTTCTACACGGGTCTTTTCAATGGAGGTCAGGGTCAGTTTGTACAGCTCGGTGTTGAACTCTACTTTTGATTTGATTTCTTCAAAATCCACTGCCATACGGTTTAGCTTGTCACCCTGTGGCGCAGTGATTTTGCTTTGTTCTTCATCGATTTGTGCCTGCAATGACTGAATCGCATTACGCGCACTCACTACTTGCGGGGCGTCCTCACGCAGATACGTCAGCAAGTTACGCAGATCCGCTTCCATCTGGATCTTCTGGCCCATCAGCGTATTGACTAACGTGCTCGCCGCCTGTGCCTGTGCCTGTGGATCCAGAACGTTGTTGTTGTCCTGATAAGAGAGCAATTCCGCTTTGCTGGCGTCCAGACGCTGGCGTGCCTTTTCCATCTCCGTTTCTGCAAAGGCAAGCTGGTCACGCGCGATGCGATGTGACATCTCATTGATAAAGCGCTCTGACTCTTTCAGCACGGTCTGGTTAAACTTAAGCGCAAACTCCGGGCTAAAGCCCTGCGTCTGAATATTCAGTAATCCGGTTTTATCGTCATACGAGACGTTGATACGGTCCTTGTAGTACTTCAGGAATCCTTCTGCGGTTTCATCCTTGCTAAGATGATTAAGAAAATCGAGCCCGCTGTGGCTAAATGCTTCACGAAAATTTAGTTGCTTATCCAGCGCCGCCAGCATATCCGGCGAGTTGATGTACTCTTTCAGATACAAAGCATCTTCTGCGGAACTGGGGTTAGAGGCACCCAGAAGCAGACCAAAATTCAGGCTGCCGCTGTTTAAATCATCCGAGCGTTTAATGGCGACTTTCGACTCGCTCATATAGCGAGGCTGGCTGAAGATAGCCAGATAGATCAGCAGCACCGCCATCGGTGCCAGAATGATGATTTTCGCCAGGTGTTTTTGGATATCTGCCAGTGAGATGGCAGACAGACGAGCACGCATCCAGGATACGGCAGACTTCACTTTTATCAACATGTAACGATTATCAAAGTTTCAGTGGGGCGCAAACTCAATGAGAGACTAACCTCTCGAACCCCGTTGCTTAATTAGTCGAAAATGCGCACAAGGCCAGTGACTTTATTTGCCTTGTTGGTCACCAATAACGTTGAGACACGGTGTTTTTGCATTTTTTCTTCCGCTTCAATGATCATGGTGTCTTCCGGTAGCGTCAGCGGTTCACGTGTCATCATCTGCGCAGCCGTGGCGGATGTCAGAGAATCCTCTTTTTCCATAAAGCGACGCAGGTCACCGTCGGTGATAATGCCCGCTAGCCCACCTTCTGCGTCTTCTACCATCACCATTCCCTGGCATCCGCTGGTGATACGTTGAATCACGGTTTTAAATGACGCATCCAGCTGTACCGCAGGCACATCATGCTGCATGACATCAGCAACGCGGGTCAGCAGGCGACGACCTAATGAACCGCCCGGGTGATAGCGCGCAAAATCATTCGGCATAAATTTGCGTTGGCGGATCATGGCAATCGCCAGCGCATCGCCGATCGCCATCGTCAGCGTGGTAGACGTTGTTGGTGCAAGATTATTCGGGCAGGTTTCATTCGCCATGTGGAGTTCCAGCACGGCATCAGCATTTTTCGCCAGCGTGGAATTTCCATTATTGGTAATGGCGATTATTCGGTTGCCGAAATTTTTCAGTGAAGGAACTAGCTTGAGGATTTCATCCGTTTCACCGCTGGCAGAAATAAGGATCAGAAGATCGTAAGGCGTAATCATGCCCAGATCGCCATGGAAAGCTTCTGCAGGATGAATAAAGAAACTAGGCGTACCGGTAGAGGCCAGCGTCGCTGACATTTTACGACCGACATGCCCTGATTTACCCATTCCCGAAAGAATAACGTGCCCTTTACAGTTCATTATCAAATTAAGGACACGCTGGTACTGCCCGGAATCCAGTTGTTTAGACAAGTTTTGTAATGCTGCGCCTTGTTCTGCCAGAGTCTGGCGAACAGAGGTAATTAGATATGGATCGATAGTACTGCTCTGGTCATCAGGTAAATGTCTTTCAGACATATCAGCTCCTTTGCACGGAAATAATGCCACAGTCACAACAAACCCGAACCCACTATAATTTATTTATGCTAAATCAATGGTTTGTAACAAAATTTTTAATGAATATAAAACCATGGTCAGTCCATGCTTATATGCAGGACTTATCACCTTCTTATTAAGTCGCAATGTCTCATGGAGGTGCGAAGATGCTGCAATATTACAGGCGAGAAGGGGAACCAAATTTTGCCCACCTATTTAACACACACCTACATTATGAACAAGGAATTTAGGATTTTTATCATTTATTAAAATGTTTCCTACTTGACTATTAAACCAAAAAACAATTTATCAATTGATTATTTCCTTGTAAAAAAAGAACGTATGACTATGTTATTAATAAATAAAACACGCAAATAATGGTGATGTTGTTTTGTGATTAACTATTTAAGTACGGTATAATAAACAGGTTGACAATTTCTATGTAAAGAAGAGGAAAATAATAAAATTTTAGCGGTGACTATTGAATGATATGATAGTTGTGGTGTTGATTATTTCTGGTAATGAATGCGGAATTAAATCTGGCCGGATTGTATTTTTGCTATATCTATTTTTCAGGAGATTATTATTAAATAGAAAAATAACAATGGTGATTATCTCTGGTTGAGCTGGAGTCACGTATGCCAGCGAGTGCTTTCTTCCGGGCCTTCCTTCACTTCAGAGAAAGAGCCTATGGAAAAGAGGCAATCATCAGGCTCTTTTTGAGTCATATGCGCCGATAATCAACTGTCTTGAACGTAAAAATTATGGAGCAACATGATGCTGCGATTCATTTCACTCTTCGTTCTTTCTGAGCATTGCGTTCAGGATGGTCAGCAATTTACGCATACAGTCAACCAGCGCCACTTTTTTGGTTTTTCCGGCTGCTGGCAGATGCATGTAAAACGCCTTTATCACCGGATTAAACCAGGTTACCACAAGCGCTGCCATGTGCAGGGCTGCTCTTGCCTCCGTACGCGCACTGGCGTCGTTCGGCCAGCAGATATGTGTGGGATAACAGGGATGTTATGTGAACTGAACTGTGTTTTGTTAGCGGGGGATGTTTATTGATGATTCGGGAGTGTTTAAGACCTGATGGCGTTATGCTCCCAAGTTTATTTTATATAAAGATCCAAAAGCAAAAACCCGCCTTGTGGGCGGGTTCTTTAGAATAGTGGTGCCGGACTCGGAATCGAAAATTTCTTTTATCATATTGATATTAATATAATTTGTTTGGTTTGATTAAAAATGTACCCTCAATTATACCCGCAGTCCCTTTTGATATCGAAAGGGAATCACACTCGGGATCAGGCTGAGAGCACAGAAGGAAAGTACCTGGCTATTATATCGTTAATTCTGTCAATCAGTTCCAGCCTTTTGAAAGTGATGTGTGCAGATCCCTTCTTAAAGTATTTAATGATGAACATCTCGTCTTCATAGCGCTCTTTACCCTGAACGGACTGGATGTGACCATCCAGACGAATAGTGATGTTTTCCCGGTTGTCGGGGATCGGTTTGCCGCTGAACAGATGTAGCATTCTTTCCAGGTCGACGAGTCGGTCAGTCTGTTGCCCGGTGATAAGATGAAACCCCCACCGGTCCCACCTCACCAGGTTGTTGACGATAATTTTACTGCCAAATTTGCAGGGGCAATTGGTTTTGTAATTCCAGCTCAGTCCCCTGAAGACGTTGATCACCCCTCGCTCAAACACCTCATCCTTATTCTGGTGTAGTTGTTCAAATGTGATCAGAATGTTCGCTTCACTGATTTCCGGAAAATTATCGTACTCCAGTGACCGGTACCATGTATCACGGGCCTGTGCATCCATTAAGGAAAGCATCCCTGAACGTTGCATCAGGTCACGCCAGATTTCGCGATCGAGATTGCGTGTGATGGCTTTCATTGCGGTTTCCGGTTTCTCCATCAGCCAGCAGCCGCAGCGAAAATCCTGTTTCATGGCCCAGCCCGGGGCGGCTTTACCGCCAATACTTTCTGTCATTGCTGATATTTCAGCCAGTTGCCGGATAAGTGTGTCGATTTGCAGCAGTGTACTCTTTCGTACAGCCAGAATGTGGCGGATACTGGTTGAGCAGATAACGTCCGTATGCCCGGTGACCACTTCCGGACGGGAGATTGTGATGTCTGACATTATCGGTTTCCCTTTTGGTTTATAAACGAAAACGCCAGCCCTGTTCAGGCTGACGTCAGTGGAATGAAGTATGGTGAGTGATATTTACCGGTTCTGGTGCAGAAGCTGCAGGTGACGAAGAGTACGGACATCCTCCCGGGCCTGTTCGATACAGGGCAACAGTGCTGCCGAATCCGTTTTATCCTCATCGTTGTCAAAGATAATTCCCGATTCGCAGTCGATATTGTCCTGCAGCCACGCAATGAGGATATCCAGCGCTGTTTCAGTGGTTAATGGCATCACGCTCTGTATCACTGTATTGTCTTCCGGCAACTGATGAGGGCTGGCAGAAGTCGCCGGTGTTTCGGTAGCGTCACGTTCATCCACCACGCGGAGTGAATAACCGTTTTCAGCGACCTTGTTAATCAGTTCAATGAGATTAACACCATCGACGTCAACGACAATTCGCCCCATGTTCAGCGCCTGCACGTTAACGCTGTCGGCTTCCAGCGTCAGGGCCAGTTTCATTGTTTCGCCTCCGGATGCTTACCCAGAGTAATGTTATTTACTGTTCGGTAATTGTCGCGGGTCATCAGGCCGGTTGCCCGGCGTGCCCGGAGAATATCAATGCTGTTGATTAACTGCGACGGGGCTCCTGCGCTGAATCCCGGCTGGTCGGTACGTACCAGCGCGTATTTTTCAACGAGAAAGTTCACCGCGTCACACAGTGAAATCCCTGCCTCAATATGCTGCTCAATCACACGTTCATCAGCGAACGGTGTGTCATTCAGCGTGAGGCCATAGTGCTGGTCCAGCAGTCGGGTGAGCAGTGTCTGCCAGATGGTGATGGGAGACGGGCAGCCCGATGCCTCCCGTACGTGAGTGTCGGGTAATGTATTCATCTTAAGTTCTCTGTAACAGGTGGTGATAAAGGGGAGATATCCGGTGTTATACGGTGGTTGCGGGCGCTGCCGGTGTCGGATAAACAGCCAGATAAACGTAACCACAGGAGCCGAGGGTGTCGGCTTCGCAGGTCAGCCCTTTCGCATACAGTGTGACGGTATGCTGATGGCGGGGATTCAGTTCACCGCCGGTGAGCATGAGTTCCAGTTGTTTCATCAGCAGCGGAAAGGCCTGGTCCAGGTGTACGCATCTACGTCGCTGAACCTGCCTCTGATACCGGCGCGGTCTGCAAGGTAATGCAGGCGGTTACCCTCCTGTACCAGTCGGGCCCCGAAACAGGGCGTCACGGTGCAGGGCAGCCCCCACCAGGGGCGGTCGTGATTGTCGTCGGGAGGCGTTGTCCCGGGGAGTGTGTCTGACACGATAAAGTCCTCACAGAAAATCGGTTAAGAATGGTCCGGTAGTGGCGATAATTCTGCTCATCAGAATTCCCTTCCAGACTCAGTTCAGGGTGACGCTCATCAGCCGGACATACGGACCAAAACTGTCCTTACGGCGTTCAGCAAACACGGCCAGCACACCGGGAATATCCTGCACTTCACGACCGGTATACGCCTCAGCACTGCCGTGCCAGCGGTATTTACCGGTACAGAACGGAAAAAGACGGGATGTCGGATGTTGTTGGTGAATACGCATGGCTTCACCACGGGTGATGATTTTCATAGTGTGATACCTCTGAAGACAGAAGATAAAAGTGAAAACAGGTGTGATGTGGTTGTGACGGTGACGGGTTAAAGCAGACCGTGTTCCGCAAAAGAGAAAACCTGACTGCCACCAACTATCAGATGGTCCGGTACCCGGATATCCACCAGGGCCAGTGCCTGTACCAGGCGTTCCGTGATAAGGCGGTCTGCCTTGCTGGGTGTGACTTCACCGGACGGGTGATTGTGTGCCAGCACCACGGCTGCGGCATTGTGATACAGGGCGCGTTTAATCACTTCCCGGGGATGAACTTCCGTGCGGTTGATGGTGCCGGTGAAGAGGGTTTCACCGGCAATCAGCTGATTCTGGTTGTTCAGATACAGCACCCGGAACTCTTCCCGCTCCAGTCCCGCCATGCTCAGAATCAGCCATTCTCGTGCCGCACGGGTGGAGGTGAAGGCCACGCCGGGTTCATGAAGATGGCGGTCCAGGGTTTTCAGGGCCCGCTGAATGAGGCTGCGCTCGCCGGGCGTCATCGCTCCGGGCAGAAAGGAAAGCTGTTGCATTATGCTTCTCTCCATTCAGTCGATGATGCGCATAATGGCGCTGCATTCCGGATGCTGCAGGGCGTAATCCCGCAGCCGGTAATAATGGACCGTCATGGCATAACACTCCGTACGACAGGCGTGATGACTGTACGTCATCAGACAGGCAGCAATGCCGGCGGCTTCCGGGCTCATTTCAGCGCGGTTACCGTTCATGGCATTGAACAGTACCCAGGTTTCTCCATCATCTTCATCCGGTTCGGGCGCCATAAATGCGCCGCCGTTATTCAGGGTGTACAGATTCCAGATACCACCGCAGTAGTCTTCACACAGACGGTCCATCCAGCCGAAGACACGGGGCTCCAGGGTCACCCACTGTGGAATGAGGCCAAAGTGCTGCGGCCAGAAGCTGATGCGCTGTTCATCAGGGACTATGGTGGCAACCAGTTGAGACTGGTTATTCCCTGATGCAGTGGTTACGGAAACAGAAGGTGTGGTGGAGCTATGCGAAAAGGTTGTCATGAGATGATTCCTTATAAAAAGTAAATGAATGGAAGAATGCCTGGGGGCTGGTACAGACGTGAGTCAGGGCTGCACTTTCAGGGAAACAGCATCAGCGCATGCTCTCCAGCAGCGTTTCTGCCATCACCCACAATGCGCGATTGAGCTTAATGTCCGTGTCGATGCTGTGAATGGCACGGGTGTGGATACGTTTTCCTTTAGCGCTGCGACCGGAAATCCCGCCTTTCAGCATATTTTCCTGGATGGTCTGATAAGCACTCCACAGGTCCTTACCGTAATCCTCCCGGCGTCGTGGCGTCAGAATGTCGGCGGTGGTGACGGGCTGATGTTCGTCACCATAACGGTAAGTCAGTGCCGCCTGTGCCAGCGCCTGGCGTGCCGGTGGCGGCAGGACCAGCGACTGCATGGCATCACGCTTTTCCTCAATCCGGTCAAAAACGCCCACCACCTCGTAAGCCCCTTCAATGACTCTGTCCACCACATTTCCCCGGTGCGGAACACGCACTTCCCCCAGAGACTGACCACAGACGCAGCCGTTCTGGCAGACGAACCTGAAGTAACCCGGCAGCATCTGGTAGCTGGAGGTACCGTCATGGGAGTTCAGCAGGATGATTTCAGGGACATGTTGTCCGTTTATCTCCCCGTCACGGCGCAGACGCAGCATGTGTTTGGTATACCCCCGGCGGCCCGGGTCACGTACGCGGGTCTGGCAGGCAAAGAATGGCTGAAAACCTTCCCGCTGCAGGCTTTCCAGCACTGTGATGGTGGGGATCCAGGTATAGTTCTCGCTTCTGGATGTGTGCTTATCTTCCCCGAATACGCTGGGGACGACCTGCATCAGTTCTTCGCGAGTTAAGGGGCGGTCACGGCGTATCTGGTTCGCATAACCAAAACGACTTGCTAATCGCATGATTTGCTCCTTATTGGTGGTTAAGATTTACTGGTGTAATAAATGAAAAAGCCACGTCTCCCGGAGAAGACGTGGCCTGATGGATGAAATGAAGACGTTTATTGCCTGAGAATTCCCTCACTGGCGAGCCCCGCATTAAGCTGTTTTCCGGCATCAGGTTCAAAATTCCAGCACCGCCAGCGTAGCTGCCCTTCAGCATTGCGGATAACCAGCCGGAAATGCGTTCCCTGATCATCTTCAATAAGCACATTGCGGTAAGCTGTTGTGACAGCCATCGCCTGTTCGCGTGAGAAAGGGCCTTCGGGCAATAAAACAGGGTGACAGTCCGACATACCGGCTATTTTCCGATAAATTCAACGCTGGCACCGGTGGCATTACCGTCAGCACCAACCGTGACGGTCACTTTGTCGTACGCACGGTCTTCAGGATTGAACACTTCAAACTCAACCTTATTGTCTTTTACTTCGTAAGAGCCAAAATCAGCGGTTTCTGTTGTTTCCTCGTCATATTCCCGGGCGTATGCCTGCCGGGCAGCCTGCAGGACGGAATCTTTATTAATGGCGGGTGTCTGTTTCGGGGAAAAACCGGCAAGTGATGTGACAAATTTCGGACAGACCTTCAGCATATCACCGCGGGTGAATTCCATTCGTACACCAAATGCCTGTAAAACGGACACATCACGCTCTGCTATGGAGTGAACGGCTTTTTTGACCATTTCCGGCGCCTGTCCGACTTCCACCTCAACAGCCCTGAATCCTGTCTGCTGATTACACATTTGTGATGTGGGGATCAGGTTACCGTTAATACTGATACGGTTGCCCAGGAGCGTCTGTACGCCATTCGGGCATCCCTGCATCAGGCCGGTAATACCAATCGTGCCATTTTTCAGCATTACCAGCGCCTGACCATCTTCCGTCATGGTCTGACACCAGCCGTTTTTGACAGCCCAGTTGCCGGCGGAGGCGGAGAATGATGCCACAGTGAACAGCAGGGGAAAAAGAGCTCTGGTATTCATGACTGACCTCTGAAATGAACGTACGGTGTTATTGATAATGATGGAAGGTATGCAGTGACTGTTCAGGGAATGACGTAGCCGTATATTTAGTTTTCTGTTCAACATATTGTCTCCATACCTGTCGGGACGGCTTTGGCAGGCCGGCGATCACAGGTTAAAGGTGTTGATAAGTTTATGGATGAAAGAGAAATGTGGCAGGGCGGAGATAAAACGCTCTTCAGCGACCAGACTGTGGATGTGGCCTCTCCGTTCAAACCGTTCTGATGTCAGGCTGACTGATTTGATATCTGCCAGAGGAAAGACCTGCAGTTTTCCCTTCTGTAACGCGATCAGATACCAGCTACCGCTGTAATAAATGAGCCGGCAGGGCTCCAGTGACGGATACCATCGCTCAGTCATCAGAGAGATGTGGATACACTGTCTTATTGCCAGGATGAGTTGCGAGAAACACTCGGGGAACGTTGCAGTGATATCCGGCGCCGGCAGCCAGATAAGGCAGGGAGAGGGCTCCTGGTTGTCGGTAAGAAAGGTTATCAGTCGTCCGTTCCGGAGCGGAAGTATCCGTGCGATCCCGGTATTCTGTATAAAAGAAAGCATTTCAGGGATCGCACACGGGCTGCTCTGTCGTCTGAGGCTGTACCTGCCATTTCTGTACTCTAAATCCAGGTGAACCAGACGCTGATGAAAATCGCGCTGTAAAGTACGTTCTGTAACGCCAAATTCATCTGACAGTGTCTTTAGTGACAGAGATTCTCCGGCCATCAGTCGGCTGATAATGAGTGATAAGCGAACCGCCAGACGATCATGCCGGGAACGATCATCAGACATAGATGTGTACTCCGTAAGAAAACATCTTTTATTTCATGATGTTATTATGCCTCATGGTGTTGAAAGGATGTGTCGTATCTGAATAATCAGGAATAAAATGCAGCAGAAAAAATATTCCTTTAATTATCTGATTTTTAATGATGATTTCATAAAAAGAAGAATACTCGTTAATCCAGCGACACATCCTGTCGGCGTGAGTGTGTCAGAACAGACGATCCCACAGTGTTTCCAGCAGGCGGATAATGCGGTCCCGGGCTTTACGCAGAAGCTGTAACATCCAGACCGGAAAAGTGAACCGGGCAACGGCGTCGTCAAAACTTTTCCCGATGGCGTCACCAAAAGTCTGTTGTGCGTGTTTCTGGGCCTGTTCAGAGCGGTTTTCCCCCCGGATATGTGAATAAACCGCACTGGTTGCCTGCGGTGGCAGGGCGTGGATCATCAGCGACACAAACGCCGGAAGATTCCAGCCGACAGGCACAGCAACGGGGAGTACCGGAAATGATGACGGGAACAGGGTTGCCACCCAGGCTGTAACAGTTGCCAGTGAGAGTTCCTGGTGACGGGATGGGCATTTTTCTGTGGCATTCCATTCTTCAGCAGGAAACACGCGATCGGCATGGCTGAGAACAAACAGAAAACGCGAGGGATCTGCACCTTCATTCAGTAAAAACTGATGCATGGCAATATCGGCAGCATACGCACGTTCATCAGCCCGCAGGATCCAGATAATCAGATCCAGTTCCGGCAGTAACTGACGGTAAAGCTCCCGGTATTCCTGATCATGCTGCGGTGTCTCACCAATGCCGGGCAGATCGACCAGCGTCATTCTGCGTTCACCAATCTGCAGGGTGAGGCGATGAGCCTGGCGGGTGCAGCCGTTCAGGGGATGCGTGGCGCAGATACGGGACTGAAAAATGGCATTACACAGACTGCTTTTGCCGGTGCCGGATTTACCCATAATGCCAATCACGGGCTCGTAATGAATAACACCGTGGAGATGTTCAAGGATTTTCTGGCGAATTTCTTCAGGAAGAAACGTCAGATATGATTTCACTTGCGCGGAGAGGGAAGAATTGCTGAATGGCATACCGGTATCCTGTTGATTTCACTGAACCGGATCACACTAATCCGGTTTATCATTCAGGTAATATGGGTGTGAAAATTTTTCCATTGACGGGAAGAAGAGTATGGCTAAAAACAAAGGTATCTGTCGGAATAAAAAATGCAGTAATCCTGTTTCAGAATTTGATGAGGCAAATGCCTTAAGGTTATGCGATGATCATTATAAGCTATGGAAGCGAAATAAAGAGAATCGTCGGGTCAGGAATATTTGTCGTATAATTAGTAGATATGACAAAAGTCTGGACTGGGAGATATTTTATAGAGTAAGAGATGCTGCAAAAAATAAAACGGGAAAGAGAATTATTGAGGACGCAAAAATATTACATCAATGGCGTGCTTCAAAGCAAGTAAGAAAAAGTTTTCACAAGGGTGTGCTTCGGTCACGGGAATGGCTTAATACACAGGAGTTACTGAGCAGAAAACATATATCTGTTACAGGTGAACTATTTAAATTTTACATAAAAGATATTATCAGATTATATTGCTATAAGTTTCTCTACAGCAGAGAATATCTTAATGAAAACGCATACAAAAAACGATATCAGAGAGATATTCACCCCAGAAAAGTTAATGTTCCGATACTGCAACTTGAAGTTGCATGGATAAATAATAATTGCCGCTCAAGTGATTCAAGCACTGATATTATTATCCTTCCGAGGATGATAAGAAGAATGGTTGTATTTAATTATACGAAGATAAATAAACAATTAGAGAAAGTGTTGGGGGGGATAGCACGAAAACAAACCTCAGAAAGGAATAAAGGCGGTCTCTATACCAGAATAAAAAAAGAAAGTGACTTTCTTTCTATGGATAGATTTATGGTGGAAATAGAAAATATCATAAGACCTGAAAGGTTTCCTACATCAATTTATCCAGTCTTTTCACATTCATTTATTGAACGAGAGCTTCCGCTACTGAATCTTGCCCGATCACAGTATAAAAGAGCAATAAGTAAAAGAGTGGCGAATTCAATTTTTTATACTTTGCAAAAAACTAACGTGGCATTATGGCTATATCTTGAAATGTTTGCTCTGGTGGCATTCATTAAACTGTATACAGGAAAAGGTTTTGAATTCATAAAGAACATGTGTGTATTTATCGATTATGAGAAAGGGATAATAAAATCCACACATGAAGAACTGCTGGGTGAAATTAAACGTAACATTCAAGTGAATTTGAAGGTGAATCCTGATAATTTTCCAGAGTTAATAGATATATACAATTCATGCTTTAGTGAAAATATATTGTCATATGATATTCAGGATGGTAATTTTAAATGGCGTTCATGATGTGAAAATATTAATTTCACATTACATATTAATTATCCACAAAAAACATATAATTAATTTCAATGAGTTACATATAAAAACGTTGATGATTATCCAGCTTAGTATGGTTATGCAATGTGATGCTTAACGCTTACAGATAATAACACATTCATATGAGTTATATATCATAATATTCAATAATCATGATATGCTCATCTGATTATGGATAAAAATTATTGAATGACGTTATGTTATGATTGGCAGTGTTTCCTGTATACGATGACTTATCTCTCCCGCATTATATGGGGGCACATTTCTTAGGAAAAGTGACGGGGTTACAGAAGCCAATTACGATAGTTTGTTGTAGAGTTATCACGAGTTTTTGTTGTTCTGAAGACGGAATCAGAAAAATAATTCCAGAGTAAACATGTCTGTTTTTTGACCAGTAAAGATCCATGCTGGCCGTGAAAAACTGAAACCAACATTCAGTCTGCATGGATGTTTGGAAGAGTTGAGAATGTCGGTATGATACTATATACACGTATTTTTACTAAGCATTTCAGTAAGTGTTATACACGTACTTTCATAGACAATCATACAAGTATTTTCATTAAGCATTGCTACACACATTGCTTTGTCTGATACACATCCAGTTTAGTAAATTTGTTAGTCCTTTTTTTACGATCGCTAAAATCAGTTAACCTCACTACAAAACCCTCTGTCCTGTTTAAGCAATCAAGATGATATTCGATTTTACTGAACCTGTGTTTAACCTTTTCTGAGTTTTCGTGTTTTAGTCGTTAACCTGAGAAAAGTATCTTTACGTAAAGCCCAGTGAATTAACTCAAATCCGATTGAGGTAATCTGATGCGATTTACTGTGAGTTTGCGATAACACTGTTAAATGGCTTATGGATGATTTTGTAACGGCGAGATTGATAAGGTGATTAACTGGCCCTAGTGTTTTTTCTCAGCGTAAGGTGATTATCTTCATCATAAGGCTCTTTTCAGAAAAAGTGTGATGATTGGTTGTGGTGTTTTGATTCAGATGAGGATCTGCCAATGATTATGATGTATTGTAAGAAATAATGCCTTCAGAATGTTGGAGCATGCACTTACACAAACTGTTTTTCTAAAATTAAGGGAACAGTTTAAAGAGTATAAACTGTTCATCTTCTTCAGGATTAAGCTACATTGTTGTTATGACTGACAGGATTGTTTTCTTCCCCTGACTCTGGGCTTAACAGTCCCTGGCGTTGTAGATATTCACTGACTGACATTCCAGAACTACGGATCCTGTCAGAGATTTTACGAAATTGATCCTTCCATTCTGCAGGTAATTTCTTAATTTGTCTGACTTTACAGGCTACACTGTACGGGGTTCGCCCTAGTTTCTCTGCCAGCCAGAAAAGGTGTTTACCAATTTCATCGTCCGGTACATCCTCCAGAACATCTCGCAATAAATTCTCGTCTGCCTCATTCCATGCCACACCAGCATTTGGGAAACGAGGATCGATCTCTCTTTCCTTCTTCTCCTTCTTACTTTGCTCTTTTCGGGATGATACAGATACGACAGAACGTTCTTTTACCGCTGTAATTGCCATAACTGCATTGAGCAGAGATCTGCGCTCCACATCGTTCAGCATTTTTCCTTCACAGATCAAATCATTCAGGATGTCAATGACTAGATTCAGACTTTCTTCTGTTAGCTTCATATTTCAGACCTTGAAGTATGTAGATAATCAGCACAATTACTAATGTGATAAATATCAGAAGATAATTTACAGGTAAACCGGAAAATACATCTGAAGAATAAAGGCCTCAGCTTAACGTTTCAGCCAGTTTGTGAGCTGATTGAGGTACGGCGATGACATTAACGGGAATTACTCCCCTATAGTTCTGAGCTTATTTTTCACCCTGGCAACATATGGTGGCTACTGCGCATGGTTTTGGAGTAGATATCTTACTACTCGTAGAATTGTGCTTACTGGTCAGGCCAGCGCACAGGCATTCCGTGCAATCAATAGAACACTGGTTTTTTAGTCTTCCGTTACCCATCAGGATGTTAGTGCAGATTCAGGTGTATTCGATCAGTTGTTCGGCGAATCAGCGATCGATCACGATGCGATTTCGTATGTTAGGGATGCTGGTATGATCACTCGCTGAAAAATAATGTGAAAAGGCAGTTTTTCTTTAGACATTTAGCTCATTCATGCCGTTGTTTTACGTTTTGCTGTCGTGTGCAGGATTATCTTTTCGTTACGGGACGATTCATTCCGTTTTAATCAGGAGCTATTGGCGTTGCTCATTGGTGGGATGCCGTAAAGTTTTACCGCGGCGATTAATGATGTGAAGTCAATCCAAATCAACGGAGATCTCTCATCATGAATCAACCAATACACAATGATTACTGGTTATCCCGTTTTGAAAGTGAACCGCCCCGGGAATCCTGGAGACTAAACTTCCTGAGAAAGAGGTAAACAGGATGACTAAAAATACTCGTTTTTCCCCCGAAGTCCGTCAACGGGCAGTCCGTATGGTTCTGGAAAGTCAGA
>OLIQ01000194.1_pt1 | contig 33648 bp, 22 predicted proteins | sample 1609631 | NCBI WGS metagenome assembly OLIQ01 (sample SAMEA4350114, study PRJEB24818) | metagenome | biome: human; feature: gut; material: faeces | place: Denmark | collected 2013-09
GCTCTGACTTTCCAGAACCATACGGACTGCCCGTTGACGGACTTCGGGGGAAAAACGAGTATTTTTAGTCATCCTGTTTACCTCTTTCTCAGGAAGTTTAGTCTCCAGGATTCCCGGGGCGGTTCATTCCGGCAATAAGCGACGCAGCGGCTTTTTCCATGCGCTCCACCAGCCCAAGCATTCGTGAATCAATAGACTTTTCCGGCTGCCCCAGCTTCATGCGAATCGCATCAACAAGCCAAGAGGTTTTATCTCCTCCAGAAGCGAGAACAGACCGATTAAACTCATCCTGCAATTCAGATGGGATGCGGAACGCGATCAGATTAGATTTGCTCATTGCAAAGACCATATCAGTGAGTAATATCCATACAGTATACCACTGTATAACACTGTTATACGCTCAAATATCAGCCAGAAAATAACAGACCAATCACAAATCTATCGCTGTGTTGTTGGTTCAGAGCTGGGCTGTGTTGGTTCAAAATGAGTTGATGTTGGTTCAATATTTTATAAAAAACACAATAAAAACAACGCTCTTTACAAATTGAACCAACTGAACCAACTGAACCAACACCTTTTTGCTTATCTATATAATCTGAGAGGCAGAAATGATAAAGGACAGGAAAGCTGAAGAGCTGGAGTCAAAAGGGCTATACCGGAGAGCTGCCGCACGATGGGCAGAAGTCATGATGCTGGCAGATGGCGATAAAGAACGTGAACATGCAGCAAACAGACGCTCTGAATGTATCCGTAAGGCGGCACGCCCACCAGCAACTACAGACAGATTCGGAGATTTAAGACAGGCAGTTAAGCGGACTCATTCGGCTCTTGGTATGGATGAGGAAGCGAGAGGGTACTTCAGGCGTTATCGCGATAAAGATTGCCAGAGACAGTAATGCTCTCTCTGTTTTGGCAAATTACCCCTCACTTTGAAGGGATCGGAGCTATAAAAATGGTGTTATCCGGCTTCCTCAAATTGAGGATTGTGGAAGAATCAATGGGTTAGGTCATCGTGCAAATTTGCACTCTGCCAGCCAACGCAATTTCTCGTTGGCGGAAATATCAGGTATTTACTGAACGAACGGTCTACCAGTCTGTTCAGTTACCAGTTGCGCATGGCTGTTTCATGTGAGAACGGAGGTTTTTTTCGGACATCGCTATTGGGTACAGCAATTTCACGAGCAATACGCGCGCGCAGGACAACAAGCCTGAACATGGTTACACACCTCGATCCTGAGGGATGTAGACAATGGCTTCTGACCAAAGCACCCGAAAAAACCGTGTACATAAGGGTGTACATAATCAAAAATCGCATTAGAAAGAAACCAGCCACAATGCGGCATTGAAGCCAACACTCTACAAACAGATTCAGTAACGCCAATTCTTACTTTTCAGCCTTCACAAATGCCGCCCACTCAAACAGAGCGGCATTTTTCTTCCCCGCAACTTTCAATTCTGTTTTTCGTGCCTGCTCCAGATTTTGCGATGTTTTTTTGCCCAGCACACTGAGAACGTGAGATACTCACAACTGTATATAAATACAGTTACAGATTTACTTTCTTTGCAATTGATATCACATGGAGTGGGCAATGAACGAACATCATCAACCTTTTGAAGAGATAAAACTGATTAATGCAAACGGAGCAGAACAATGGTCAGCAAGACAACTTGGGAAACTACTGGGTTATTCAGAGTATCGTCACTTTATACCTGTATTAACGCGCGCCAAAGAAGCCTGTGAGAACAGTGGTCACACAATTGATGACCATTTCGAGGAGATCCTCGATATGGTCAAAATTGGCTCAAATGCCAAAAGAGCATTAAAAGACATCGTACTCTCCCGCTATGCCTGTTACCTGGTAGTACAAAACGGCGACCCTGCGAAACCGGTCATTGCGGCAGGGCAGACTTATTTTGCTATCCAGACCCGACGGCAGGAGCTTGCTGACGATGAAGCATTTAAGCAACTTCGTGAAGACGAAAAGCGTCTGTTTCTGAGAAATGAGTTGAAAGAACATAACAAACAATTGGTTGAGGCAGCACAGCAAGCTGGGGTAGCGACAGCTACTGATTTCGCCATATTTCAGAATCATGGTTACCAGGGGCTGTATGGTGGATTAGATCAGAAAGCTATTCATCAGCGGAAGGGGCTGAAAAAGAATCAGAAGATCCTGGATCATATGGGTTCAACAGAACTGGCGGCTAATCTCTTTCGAGCTACCCAAACAGAAGAAAAACTCAAGCGGGATGGCGTGAATTCAAAACAGCAAGCTAATACCACACACTTTGACGTGGGTAGCAAGGTGATGCAAACCATTCAGGAACTTGGCGGAACCATGCCTGAGGAGTTGCCGACCCCGCAGGTCAGCATCAAGCAGTTGGAAAACAGTGTAAAAATTACAGAGAAGAAATAGCAGAAACTAAAAACTCTTTTTGTTGATTGAGATACCCGATGCGTAAGCCAAAGTCCAGGTGCGGTGAACACAATGGCTAAACATTGCACCTTTCTTTTCCACCCCTCAATTTTAACCTATTTTTTCTTATGCATTTTCTCAGACAAGAAGTCAGAAGAATGCATCTACGCTACAGAAAATAGCGATTTCACATAACTACAAGTTATCAATTTCCTCTCACCTTAAAAAATCTCAATCGTGACAATACGCACAAATCGCTACCCTGCCAGACAGATTTTTAGGGAGAGAACCATGCTGTTACACATTTTGTATTTGGTTGGCATTACTGCCGAAGCCATGACGGGGGCTCTGGCGGCCGGGCGACGCCGCATGGATACATTTGGCGTAATTATTATTGCGACCGCCACCGCAATTGGCGGAGGGTCAGTGCGCGATATTCTGCTGGGCCACTATCCGCTCGGCTGGGTCAAACACCCGGAATATGTGATTATCGTCGCTACCGCCGCAGTACTCACCACTATCGTTGCTCCTGTAATGCCTTACCTGCGCAAAGTGTTTCTGGTGCTCGATGCGCTTGGACTGGTGGTCTTTTCTATCATCGGCGCACAGGTTGCACTGGATATGGGGCACGGCCCAATTATTGCCGTTGTCGCGGCGGTAACCACCGGCGTGTTTGGCGGCGTTTTGCGCGATATGTTCTGTAAACGTATCCCACTGGTATTCCAGAAAGAGTTGTATGCCGGTGTCTCATTTGCCTCCGCCGTGCTGTACATCGCGCTGCAACACTATGTTTCTAACCATGATGTGGTAATTATCTCCACCCTGGTATTCGGCTTTTTTGCCCGCTTACTGGCGCTACGCCTTAAGCTGGGATTACCGGTCTTTTACTACAGCCACGAAGGACACTAAGGTTCAAAACCTGTGATCTGCTGGGCAGCCAGCCAACTGCCCAGCTTCTTGATTTGCGCATTTTCCTTCCATTCAATAACCTGTCTGGCGCGTCCCGATCCAGTCCCCGGCAGCTGCTGCCAGAACTGCTCCGTGCTAAATAAAAGTTGCGACCAGGACCGTTCATCACTGGCATTAAGCGCCGCCCGGGTTAGCGGTATTCCCATTGCCATCACCCAGCGAGTAAAAGGCTGCTTACGAGCCAGATTAAACTGATGCCATAGCTGCGCACTTTTACTTTTCGCGATCCCCGGCGTGTTCTGTAATTGCTCTGGCGTTAATAAAAGCCAGGAAAAGATATGTTCAAAGCGATGAGTCTGATGCAGCGCGCGCCAACCGGCCTCACCAATGCCATCCAGCCCCAGAACCTGTTTTGACCCCAGCCAGACTAAGCGTGAAATGAACTGTTCCTGACAAACATCAGAAGCAAAGTAGCAGGTCAACGAGTTAAAGCGGTTTTCTGGTGGTGTCGGTTTTGTACGTTCTGCACCGCGCCAGACCACATCATCAATGCGAGGAATACCCTGACCGGCAAGGCTGACGAGGATCTGATCACCAGGCGCAATATCCCACTCCTGCCAGCGCCTGACGGAACCAATATTCACCCGCTGGACTTTTTTATCATCCAGCATGACAGGTGCGAGTGACGCAACCACCGATATTTTACCGCTCTTACCCACCGCAAACTGAATCGCCTTCACTTCGGCAACCTGAGCTACAGGTTGATATTTCCAGGCCACCAGCCACTCTGCCTGGCCCGGTAGCCAATGGCGGGATTCTGGCTCTTTCGCCGCTCGTACAACTACGCCATCGGTGACGAAGGGTAATTCCGCTTTCCACCACTCATTGCGTACGCGCGCAACTTCATCAGCATTTTTCACCGCACGGGTATACGTCTGCGTTAGAGTAAAACCTGCGGTAGCCAGCTCTTTTAAACGATCAGACATTAACTGCGGTCCATCCGGCCATGCCCAGACAAAAACGCCCAGAGAATTCAGCGTGTCGCTATCGTCCTGGCGCATCATCAAGCCAGCAACTTTTGCGCGGGCATTTATTCCCCCCATTTGTTGTTGGATATGCCCCTCGCGCTGGAGAAATATTTCCCCCTGAAGCGTACTGTTGGCTAAAGGCCCGCTAACGGTTTGCGGCACAGCGGAAATTAAGCTAACTTTCTGCGTCCAGTCCTCGCCTTTCAGGCCATTACCGCGACTGATTGCTTTGTTCAGTTTCCCGTCCCGATAAACCAGGGTTACCGCAACGCCATCAACTTTTGGCTGCACCCAAAGATCGCTACGTTCTCGCATCCACAGACTTAATGCGTTTTTATCCACCATTTTGCGTACACCCGTATGGGCAACCGGATGCATAACCGCACCATTTAAAGGCGGCATCATCACGTCGCGGGGCTCGCTCCCAAAGCAGCGTTGCCACTGCGTAAGACGGGCGCTTAACTGATCGTAAACACCGTCTTCCACCTCACTTTTTCCTTCCTTCCAGTAGTCATCGTCCCACTGTTTTATTTGCTGTTGCAGGCGGGAAATTTCTTCCTGTGCTCTGGCTGGCGACCAGGCCGGACAGACCGCCCACACAGATGATTGCCAGCACAAGATACTTATTAATATCGCCATCCATACTTTCATCATCACCTCCGCTGTAGGTAGTCAGGCAGATATACAACGTGATGAAAGCAAAGCCGAGTGGCAAAAACGGAGTCTGCGAGGACGCTTCCTGAAAATCGTCTTTATTGCAGTGAATGACAGGCAAATGCGGAAGCAGCTACGCAAAACGCAACAACTTTGCGCAAAAAGTGTGAGCAAGGGCTACGTCACATGGCCGCGCCGTGTATAATAAGCTCGTATGTAGGCTTTATTTCGCTAATCACATACGAAAGATACTCATGGCTCAAGGCACGCTTTATATTGTTTCTGCCCCCAGTGGCGCGGGTAAATCCAGCCTGATTCAGGCTTTATTAAAAACCCAACCGTTGTATGACACCCAGGTTTCTGTTTCACACACCACACGCCAACCGCGTCCTGGTGAAGTCCACGGTGAACATTATTTCTTTGTTAATCATGATGAATTTAAAGAAATGATTAGCAGAGATGCGTTCCTCGAACACGCAGAAGTTTTTGGTAATTACTATGGCACTTCGCGTGAGGCCATTGAGCAAGTACTGGCGACCGGTGTCGATGTTTTTCTCGATATCGACTGGCAGGGCGCGCAGCAAATTCGCCAGAAGATGCCGCACGCCCGGAGTATCTTTATTTTACCGCCGTCCAAAATTGAACTGGACCGCCGTCTACGCGGTCGCGGTCAGGACAGCGAAGAGGTCATTGCAAAGCGTATGGCGCAAGCTGTTGCAGAAATGAGCCATTACGCCGAATATGATTATCTGATTGTGAATGATGACTTCGATACCGCGTTGACCGATTTGAAGACCATTATTCGCGCCGAACGTCTGCGCATGAGCCGCCAAAAGCAGCGTCATGACGCTTTAATCAGCAAATTGTTGGCAGACTGAACCTGATTTCAGTATCATGCCCAGTCATTTCTTCACCTGTGGAGCTTTTTAAGTATGGCACGCGTAACTGTTCAGGACGCTGTAGAGAAAATTGGTAACCGTTTTGACCTGGTACTGGTCGCCGCGCGTCGCGCTCGTCAGATGCAGGTAGGCGGAAAGGATCCGCTGGTACCGGAAGAAAACGATAAAACCACTGTAATCGCGCTGCGCGAAATCGAAGAAGGTCTGATCAACAACCAGATCCTCGACGTTCGCGAACGCCAGGAACAGCAAGAGCAGGAAGCCGCTGAATTACAAGCCGTTACCGCTATTGCTGAAGGTCGTCGTTAATCACAAAGCGGGTCGCCCTTGTATCTGTTTGAAAGCCTGAATCAACTGATTCAAACCTACCTGCCGGAAGACCAAATCAAGCGTCTGCGGCAGGCGTATCTCGTTGCACGTGATGCTCACGAGGGGCAAACACGTTCAAGCGGTGAACCCTATATCACGCACCCGGTAGCGGTTGCCTGCATTCTGGCCGAGATGAAACTCGACTATGAAACGCTGATGGCGGCGCTGCTGCATGACGTGATTGAAGATACTCCCGCCACCTACCAGGATATGGAACAGCTTTTTGGTAAAAGCGTCGCCGAGCTGGTAGAGGGGGTGTCGAAACTTGATAAACTCAAGTTCCGCGATAAGAAAGAGGCGCAGGCCGAAAACTTTCGCAAGATGATTATGGCGATGGTGCAGGATATCCGCGTCATCCTCATCAAACTTGCCGACCGTACCCACAACATGCGCACGCTGGGCTCACTTCGCCCGGACAAACGTCGCCGCATCGCCCGTGAAACTCTCGAAATTTACAGCCCGCTGGCGCACCGTTTAGGTATCCACCACATTAAAACCGAACTCGAAGAGCTGGGTTTTGAGGCGCTGTATCCCAACCGTTATCGCGTAATCAAAGAAGTGGTGAAAGCCGCGCGCGGCAACCGTAAAGAGATGATCCAGAAGATTCTTTCTGAAATCGAAGGGCGTTTGCAGGAAGCGGGAATACCGTGCCGCGTCAGTGGTCGCGAAAAGCATCTTTATTCGATTTACTGCAAAATGGTGCTCAAAGAGCAGCGTTTTCACTCAATCATGGACATCTACGCTTTCCGCGTGATCGTCAATGATTCTGACACCTGTTATCGCGTGCTGGGCCAGATGCACAGCCTGTACAAGCCGCGTCCGGGCCGCGTGAAAGACTATATCGCCATTCCAAAAGCGAACGGCTATCAGTCTTTGCACACCTCGATGATTGGCCCGCACGGCGTGCCGGTTGAGGTCCAGATCCGTACCGAAGATATGGATCAGATGGCGGAGATGGGTGTTGCCGCGCACTGGGCTTATAAAGAGCACGGCGAAACCAGTACTACCGCACAAATCCGCGCCCAGCGCTGGATGCAAAGCCTGCTGGAGCTGCAACAGAGCGCCGGTAGTTCGTTTGAATTTATCGAGAGCGTTAAATCCGATCTCTTCCCGGATGAGATTTACGTTTTCACACCGGAAGGGCGCATTGTCGAGCTGCCTGCCGGTGCAACGCCCGTCGACTTCGCTTATGCAGTGCATACCGATATCGGTCATGCCTGCGTGGGCGCACGCGTTGACCGCCAGCCTTACCCGCTGTCGCAGCCGCTTACCAGCGGTCAAACCGTTGAAATCATTACCGCACCGGGCGCTCGCCCGAATGCCGCGTGGCTGAACTTTGTCGTTAGCTCAAAAGCGCGCGCCAAAATTCGTCAGTTGCTGAAAAACCTCAAGCGTGATGATTCTGTAAGCCTGGGCCGTCGTCTGCTCAACCATGCTTTGGGTGGTAGCCGTAAGCTGAATGAAATCCCGCAGGAAAATATTCAGCGCGAGCTGGATCGCATGAAGCTGGCAACGCTTGACGATCTGCTGGCTGAAATCGGCCTTGGTAACGCAATGAGCGTGGTGGTCGCGAAAAATCTACAACATGGGGACGCCTCCATTCCACCGGCAACCCAAAGTCACGGACATCTGCCAATTAAAGGTGCCGATGGCGTGCTGATCACCTTTGCGAAATGCTGCCGCCCTATTCCTGGCGACCCGATTATCGCCCACGTCAGCCCCGGTAAAGGTCTGGTGATCCACCATGAATCCTGCCGTAACATCCGTGGCTACCAGAAAGAGCCAGAGAAGTTTATGGCTGTGGAATGGGATAAAGAGACGGCGCAGGAATTCATCACCGAAATCAAGGTGGAGATGTTCAATCATCAGGGTGCGCTGGCAAACCTGACGGCGGCAATTAACACCACGACCTCGAATATTCAAAGTTTGAATACGGAAGAGAAAGATGGTCGCGTCTACAGCGCCTTTATTCGTCTGACCGCTCGTGACCGTGTGCATCTGGCGAATATCATGCGCAAAATCCGCGTGATGCCAGACGTGATTAAAGTCACCCGAAACCGAAATTAATGTTTTATGAACCCAACACGTTATGCACGCATCTGCGAAATGCTCGCCAGGCGGCAGCCTGACCTGACCGTCTGCATGGAGCAGGTCCACAAACCTCATAACGTTTCTGCGATTATTCGTACCGCAGATGCCGTTGGCGTACATGAAGTTCACGCCGTCTGGCCTGGTAGCCGGATGCGCACCATGGCTTCGGCAGCGGCGGGTAGTAACAGCTGGGTACAGGTGAAAACACACCGCACCATTGGCGATGCCGTCGCTCATCTGAAAGGCCAGGGCATGCAGATTCTGGCAACCCATCTTTCTGATAATGCTGTCGATTTCCGCGAAATTGATTACACTCGCCCGACCTGCATTTTGATGGGACAGGAGAAAACGGGCATCACGCAGGAAGCATTGGCCCTGGCGGATCAGGACATCATCATTCCGATGATCGGCATGGTGCAGTCGCTGAATGTTTCCGTTGCCTCAGCCCTCATTCTTTACGAAGCCCAGCGTCAGCGGCAAAATGCAGGCATGTACCTGCGTGAAAACAGCATGTTGCCGGAAGCAGAGCAACAACGCCTGTTGTTTGAAGGCGGCTATCCGGTGCTGGCGAAAGTCGCAAAACGCAAAGGCCTGCCTTACCCCCACGTCAATCAGCAAGGCGAGATCGAAGCTGATGCTGACTGGTGGTCCACCATGCAGGCCGCAGGGTAAGCGCCATGAAAGGCCGCCTGTTAGATACTGTCCCGCTCAGTTCCCTAACGGGCGTTGGCGCAGCGCTTAGTAACAAACTGGCGAAAATCAACCTGCATACCGTGCAGGATTTACTCTTACACCTTCCCCTGCGCTACGAAGATCGCACCCATCTCTACCCCATCGGAGAACTACTGCCGGGCGTTTATGCCACGGTGGAAGGCGAAGTGCTGAACTGCAATATCTCCTTCGGCGGTCGGCGGATGATGACCTGCCAGATCAGCGACGGTTCCGGCATCCTCACCATGCGCTTTTTCAATTTCAGCGCGGCAATGAAAAATAGCCTGGCGACGGGCCGCCGTGTACTGGCTTATGGCGAAGCAAAGCGCGGTAAATATGGTGCGGAGATGATCCACCCGGAATACCGCGTGCAGGGCGATCTCAGCACGCCAGAATTACAGGAAACGCTCACGCCGGTTTATCCAACAACGGAAGGCGTAAAGCAGGCCACGCTGCGTAAATTAACCGACCAGGCGCTGGATCTGCTCGACACCTGCGCCATTGAAGAACTCCTGCCGCCGGAACTGTCACAAGGAATGATGACGCTACCGGAAGCGTTGCGCACTTTGCACCGCCCGCCACCGACGCTACAGCTTAGCGATCTGGAAACCGGGCAGCATCCGGCGCAACGTCGTCTGATTCTGGAAGAACTGCTGGCGCACAACCTCAGCATGTTAGCCTTACGTGCCGGAGCACAGCGTTTTCATGCCCAGCCGCTGAGCGCCAATGACACGCTGAAAAATAAACTCCTCGCCGCCTTACCGTTCAAGCCAACGGGCGCACAGGCACGCGTAGTGGCGGAGATCGAGCATGATATGGCGCTGGATGTGCCGATGATGCGCCTGGTACAGGGCGATGTAGGTTCCGGTAAAACGCTGGTCGCCGCCCTCGCCGCGCTGCGTGCGATTGCCCACGGCAAACAGGTGGCACTGATGGCACCAACCGAATTACTCGCCGAGCAGCACGCCAATAACTTCCGCAACTGGTTTGCACCGCTCGGTATCAAAGTGGGCTGGCTCGCCGGTAAGCAGAAAGGCAAAGCGCGACTGTCTCAGCAGGAAGCCATCGCCAGCGGTCAGGTGCAGATGATTGTCGGTACACACGCCATCTTCCAGGAACAGGTGCAGTTTAACGGCCTGGCGCTGGTGATTATCGACGAACAGCATCGTTTTGGCGTGCATCAGCGTCTGGCATTGTGGGAGAAAGGCCAGCAGCAGGGCTTCCATCCGCATCAGTTGATCATGACCGCCACGCCGATCCCCCGCACGCTGGCAATGACGGCGTATGCCGATCTCGATACCTCGGTGATAGATGAGCTGCCGCCAGGCCGCACGCCAGTGACTACGGTCGCTATTCCTGATACCCGCCGTACCGACATCATTGACCGCGTGCGCCACGCCTGCATAACTGAAGGTCGTCAGGCGTACTGGGTTTGTACGTTGATTGAAGAGTCAGAGTTACTGGAAGCGCAGGCGGCGGAAGCTACCTGGGAAGAGTTGAAACTGGCGCTACCAGAATTGAATGTTGGCCTGGTACACGGGCGGATGAAACCAGCCGAGAAACAGGCGGTGATGGCGTCGTTTAAACAAGGTGAGCTACATCTGCTGGTTGCCACTACCGTTATTGAAGTCGGTGTTGATGTGCCTAACGCCAGCCTGATGATTATCGAAAACCCTGAGCGTCTGGGTCTGGCGCAGTTACACCAGCTGCGCGGGCGCGTAGGTCGTGGCGCGGTGGCTTCTCACTGCGTGCTGCTCTACAAAACGCCGCTTTCTAAAACGGCGCAAATTCGCCTGCAAGTGCTGCGCGACAGTAACGACGGTTTTGTGATTGCGCAAAAAGATCTGGAGATTCGCGGCCCTGGCGAATTGTTAGGCACGCGTCAGACGGGTAATGCTGAATTTAAAGTGGCGGATTTACTGCGCGATCAGGCGATGATCCCGGAAGTTCAGCGCCTGGCGCGACATATTCACGAACGTTACCCACAACAGGCAAAAGCCTTGATAGAACGCTGGATGCCGGAGACAGAACGTTACTCGAATGCGTAAAAGGCGGCAGTGAGAAGACCGCCATTTCAGGTTACCCTACCTTCCTGCCGGATGCGATTCACCCTACAAATTCAATAAATTATGAATCAATACGCAGGCTTGATAAGCGAAGCGTATCAGGCATTTGTCTTTGTTGCGGCGGCACTTCTACCGCCGCTTCATCGGTTAACCGGCAAAAATCGGCAACATCAAATACAACTTAATTACCAGCGCATTGACGATATCGATAAAGAACGCACCGACCATCGGCACCACCAAAAACGCCATGTGCGACGGGCCAAAGCGTTCAGTGATCGCCTGCATGTTGGCGATTGCCGTTGGCGTTGCACCGAGGCCAAAACCACAGTGACCCGCAGCCAGCACTGCCGCATCGTAGTTTTTGCCCATCATGCGCCAGGTAACGAAGATGGCATACAACGCCATGAAGATGGTCTGTACCACCAGAATCGCCAGCATCGGCAGCGCCAGCGAAGCCAGCTCCCACAGTTTCAGCCCCATCAACGCCATCGCCAGGAACAACGACAAGCTTACGTTACCCAGCACGGATACCGCACGCTCAAAGACGCGGTAAAAGCCCATTATTGACAGACCGTTGCTCAGAATCACGCCAACAAACAGTACACAGACGAAGGTCGGCAGTTCAAAAGCAGTGCCAGCCAAAAGTTGCGCAACAATTTTCCCCACCGTCAGGCAGATAGCAATCAGCGCGATAGTTTCAATCAGCACCAACGAGGTGATCATGCGGCCCACATCCGGCTTTTCAAACGCCGTCGGGACTTCCTGGTCATCCGGAATACCGTTCGGCGTGGTGGAGTGTTTCACCAGATAGCGCGCCACCGGACCGCCAATCAAGCCGCCCAGCACCAGACCGAACGTTGCACAGGCCATCGCCACTTCCGTCGCATTGGTGAAGCCATAACGTTCAATGAACAATTTACTCCACGCAGCGCCCGTACCGTGACCGCCGGAAAGCGTAATAGAACCGGCCAACAGCCCCATCAGCGGATCAAGCCCTAACAGGCTAGCCATACCAATGCCAATGGCATTTTGCATCACCAACAGACCAACAACCACAATCAAGAAGATGCCAACCACACGCCCACCGGCACGCAAACTGGCAATGTTGGCGTTCAGGCCAATGGTGGCGAAGAAAGCCAGCATTAACGGATCGCGCAGGGACATATCAAAGTTGACTTCCCAGCCCATGCTTTTTTTCAGTACTAGTAGCGCCAGCGCCACCAACAAACCACCCGCAACAGGTTCCGGTATGGTGTATTTCTTCAAAAAGGAGACGGAATGGACCAACTTACGCCCGAGCAGCAACGTCAGCGTTGCGGCAACAAGCGTTGCTAAAGTATCGAGATGAAACATAGTTACTCCTTTGTATCCGCATCACTCTTTCATACTCGTCATACTTCATCGCGCAGTGGCAACTTCATGAACTATGACGGGTATCGAGTTATGCTTTCCTGGGTCAAATTCTCAGCTGTTAATGAACAAATGGCATGGATTTTAAGCAGAAAAATACCAAAAGTTATATAAAAAAGTGCATTTATCTCATTTAAATATTTAGATGAGGATGTGGCAAACGTTTGCTTTTCTCTTTCGGTCAGCTAAAATGCCCGCTTTGCTACCACGGGATTGTTTTCGATGTCTGTTTCCACCCTCGAGTCAGAAAATGCGCAACCGGTTGCGCAGACTCAAAACAGCGAACTGATTTACCGTCTTGAAGATCGTCCGCCGCTTCCTCAAACCCTGTTTGCCGCCTGTCAGCATCTGCTGGCGATGTTCGTTGCGGTGATCACGCCAGCGCTATTAATCTGCCAGGCGCTGGGTTTACCGGCACAAGACACGCAACACATTATTAGTATGTCGCTGTTTGCCTCCGGTGTGGCATCGATTATTCAAATTAAGGCCTGGGGTCCGGTTGGCTCCGGGCTGTTGTCTATTCAGGGCACCAGCTTCAACTTTGTTGCCCCGCTGATTATGGGCGGTACCGCGCTGAAAACCGGTGGTGCTGATGTTCCTACCATGATGGCGGCTTTGTTCGGCACGTTGATGCTGGCAAGTTGCACCGAGATGGTGATCTCCCGCGTTCTGCATCTGGCGCGCCGCATTATTACGCCGCTGGTTTCTGGCGTTGTGGTGATGATTATCGGCCTGTCGCTAATTCAGGTTGGGTTAACGTCCATTGGCGGCGGTTACGCAGCCATGAGCGATAACACCTTCGGCGCACCGAAAAATCTGCTGCTGGCAGGCGTGGTCTTAGCCTTAATTATCCTGCTTAACCGTCAACGTAACCCTTACTTACGCGTGGCCTCACTGGTGATTGCGATGGCGGCCGGATATGCGCTGGCGTGGTTTATGGGCATGTTGCCAGAAAGCAACGAACCGATGACGCAAGAACTGATTATGGTGCCAACGCCGCTCTATTACGGTCTTGGCATTGAATGGAGTCTGCTGCTGCCGCTGATGCTGGTCTTTATGATCACTTCGCTGGAAACCATTGGCGATATCACGGCGACCTCTGACGTTTCCGAACAGCCAGTGTCCGGTCCGCTGTACATGAAACGCCTGAAAGGTGGCGTGCTGGCAAACGGCCTGAACTCGTTTGTTTCGGCGGTGTTTAACACCTTCCCGAACTCCTGCTTCGGGCAAAACAACGGAGTGATCCAGTTGACTGGTGTTGCCAGCCGCTATGTCGGTTTTGTCGTCGCGCTGATGTTGATCGTGCTGGGTCTGTTCCCGGCAGTGAGCGGTTTTGTACAACACATTCCAGAACCGGTTCTGGGCGGCGCAACGCTTGTAATGTTTGGCACCATCGCCGCCTCCGGTGTGCGTATCGTTTCTCGTGAGCCGCTGAACCGTCGGGCGATTCTGATTATCGCGCTGTCGCTGGCGGTTGGTCTGGGCGTGTCTCAGCAGCCGCTGATTTTGCAGTTTGCCCCTGAATGGCTGAAAAACCTGCTCTCCTCCGGGATCGCCGCGGGCGGTATTACTGCCATCGTGCTGAATCTGATTTTCCCACCAGAAAAACAGTAATTCACTGGCGGCGGTAAGATAATTACCGCCGCAGTCTCACCTCTTTCACCATTCCCGCCTTGAGGATTGCGCGTAAATCGTGCATAACTCCCTTATGTGCATTTCACGGGATGGAAGACCATGAAATTTATTGGGAAGCTGCTTCTCTACATTCTCATCGCTCTGTTAGTGGTGATCGCTGGCCTCTATTTTCTTCTGCAAACCCGCTGGGGAGCAGAACATATCAGCGCATGGGTTTCCGAGAATAGCGACTATCATCTGGCCTTCGGGGCGATGGATCACCGTTTTTCCGCGCCATCTCATATCGTGCTGGAGAATGTCACGTTTGGTCGTGATGGCCAGCCCGCGACCCTGGTGGCCAAAAGTGTCGACATTGCGCTAAGTAGTCGGCAACTGACCGAACCACGCCATGTCGATACCATCCTGCTGGAAAACGGGACGCTGAATCTCACCGACCAGACCGCGCCGCTACCGTTCAAAGCCGATCGTCTGCAACTGCGTGATATGGCGTTTAATAGCCCGAATAGCGAATGGAAACTGAGCGCGCAGCGGGTAAATGGCGGCGTGGTTCCGTGGTCACCAGAAGCCGGTAAAGTGCTGGGTACGAAGGCGCAGATTCAGTTTAGTGCCGGATCGCTTTCGCTCAATGATGTTCCTGCCACCAATGTACTGATTGAAGGCAGTATTGATAACGATCGCGTTACGCTGACTAACCTGGGTGCCGACATCGCGCGCGGGACATTAACCGGAAACGCGCAGCGTAACGCCGACGGCAGCTGGCAAGTGGAAAACCTGCGCATGGCGGATATCCGTCTACAAAGCGAAAAATCGCTAACCGACTTCTTTGCGCCATTACGCTCTGTCCCGTCGTTGCAGATTGGTCGCCTGGAAGTGATCGATGCTCGTTTGCAAGGTCCGGACTGGGCGGTGACCGACCTCGATCTCAGCTTGCGCAACATGACCTTCAGTAAAGATGACTGGCAGACACAAGAAGGCAAACTGTCGATGAACGCTAGCGAGTTCATTTATGGTTCGCTGCATTTATTTGACCCGATTATAAACGCGGAATTTTCCCCGCAGGGCGTAGCGCTGCGCCAGTTCACCAGCCGCTGGGAAGGGGGTATGGTCAGAACGTCAGGGAACTGGCTGCGTGACGGGAAAACGTTGATCCTTGATGATGCGGCAATTGCCGGGCTGGAATATACCTTGCCGAAAAACTGGCAACAGTTGTGGATGGAAACGACACCCGGTTGGTTAAACAGCCTGCAACTGAAGAGATTTAGCGCCAGCCGCAATCTGATCATTGATATCGACCCTGACTTCCCGTGGCAGCTCACCACGCTCGATGGTTACGGTGCCAACCTGACGCTGGTTATCGATCATAAATGGGGCGTCTGGAGTGGCTCGGCGAATCTGAATGCCGCCGCCGCGACATTCAATCGTGTTGATGTTCGTCGCCCGTCGCTGGCGCTGACCGCCAACAGCAGCACGGTGAATATCAGCGAACTGAGTGCATTTACTGAAAAAGGCATTCTGGAAGCCACTGCCAGTGTTTCACAAACGCCACAACGTCAGACCCATATCAGCCTGAATGGACGCGGTGTGCCGGTGAATATTTTGCAACAATGGGGATGGCCTGAATTACCGTTGACTGGCGACGGCAATATTCAGCTTACCGCCAGTGGAGATATTCAGGCCAATGCCCCGCTGAAACCTACGGTTAGCGGGCAATTGCATGCCGTGAACGCCGCAAAGCAGCAAGTGACTCAAACCATGAATGCTGGCATCGTTTCCAGCGGTGAAGTTACATCGACGGAGCCGGTGCGGTAAACATCAATCTCGCCGGGTACGACTCAGACGTACCCGGCATTCCATCAATAGATTACAACGTAATTGTCAGCGCATTCCCTTGAGGCTTCACCACCAGCCCCTGCTCACTTTCAGCCTGCGAACCGTCTTGCAGACCATTTACTTTCACAACATTGCGCAGGCACAGTGTCCAGTTCTTCGCCTCGCCCGCACCAGTCACAGTAATCGTGTTGCCAGTACGTGCTGCTTTTAAAGTAAAGATCACCGATCCGTCAGCAGCGGGCACTTCACAGACGGCTTCATGCCCGTCTTGCAGATTAAAGAGGTGGAATGCCGTGCCTTCGTGCCACACGTAATCGGGACGTTGATCGTTGTTGCCCAGCGCCAGTAGAGTGTTATCACGCACATAAACGGGCAGACTCAGGAAGCCGTGCTGCTGTTTATGCCAGCGACTACCGTCGAGTTCATCGTTGTGCCACAGGTGTGTCCAGCGACCTTCCGGCAGGTAGAACTGCACATCGCCCGCTTCAGTGAACACCGGCGCAACCATCACGTTGTCGCCTAACATGTATTGACGGTCAAGGTAATCACAAGCCGGATCGTCCGGGAACTCCATCATCATGGCCCGCATCATCGGCGTACCCCGCGCGTTCGCACGCGCAGCTTCACGATACAGATACGGCATCATGCGGCATTTCAGTTGCGTGAAGAAGCGCACCACATCACAGGACTCATCATCGTAGGCCCACGGCACACGATAAGATTTGCTACCGTGTAAACGGCTATGGCTGGAGAGCAAACCAAACGCGCACCAGCGTTTGTAAACGTGCGCCGGAGCGGTATTTTCAAAGCCGCCGATATCGTGGCTCCAGAAGCCAAAACCTGAAAGGCCAATAGACAAACCACCGCGCAGGCTTTCCGCCATTGATTCGTAGTTAGCGTAACAATCGCCACCCCAGTGTACCGGGAATTTCTGCGCACCGACGGAGGCCGAGCGGGCAAACAAGACAGCTTCTTCCTCACCAACGGTGTCCTTGAGCACGTTCCACACCAGTTCGTTGTAGATGTACGCATAATGGTTATGCATTTTCTGCGGATCGGAACCGTCAAACCACTGAACATCAGTTGGGATACGTTCGCCAAAGTCGGTCTTAAAGCAATCAACGCCCATCGCGACCAGACCTTTCAGTTTGTCGGCGTACCATTTGCAGGCATCCGGATTGGTAAAGTCATAAATCGCCAGACCTGGCTGCCATTTATCCCACTGCCATAGCGAACCGTCCGGGCGTTTGAGTAAATAGCCTTTCTCTTGTAACTCTTTAAAGACGGGGGATTTTTGACCGATATAGGGGTTAATCCAGACGCAGATTTTCAGCCCTTTCGCTTTCAGGCGGCGGATCATCCCTTCCGGGTCAGGGAAAGTCAGCGGGTCCCACTCAAAATCGCACCACTGGAAGGCTTTCATCCAGAAACAGTCAAAGTGGAAAACATGCAGCGGCAGATTGCGTTCCGCCATACCATCGATAAAGCTGTTTACCGTCGCTTCGTCGTAGTTGGTGGTAAATGAAGTGGTTAGCCACAGGCCGAAGGACCACGCGGGCGGCAGCGCCGGACGACCAGTAAAGCGGGTATAACGATCAAGTACCGCTTTCGGCGTCGGGCCGTCGATAACAAAGTATTCGAGATATTCACTCTCAACGCTGAACTGCACTTTGGAGACTTTCTCCGATCCCACTTCAAAAGAGACACACTGGGGATGATTGACCAGTACCCCATAACCACGGTTAGTCATGTAGAACGGGATATTTTTATACGCCTGTTCAGTACTTGTGCCGCCGTCCCGGTTCCAGGTCTCTACCGTCTGGCCATTGCGCACCAGGGCAGTAAAGCGCTCTCCCAGACCGTAAACTGTTTCGCCAACGCCAAGATCAAGCCGCTCAAACATATAATTGCGTTGATTATTCGTGTCCTGCACGTAGCCATTATTTTTCACCTGACTACCGGTAATACGTTCGCCGTTGCGCAGAAAATCCAGTGACCAGAACTCACCTTTGCTGACACGCGCGCTTAAGTTGCCACTTTTAAACTCAGCATAACGTTCTGTGTTTTCGATTGTGACCTTCACGTCCTGCAAAATATTGAGCGGATAATGAGGACCGTTATTCAGCGCCCCCTGAAAATGCTCAATCCGCACACCGACAATACCTTCCTGTGGGGAGAAAAAGCGCAGCGTAAATAAAGGCGTATCAAGCTGCCAGGTACGTTCACGCACATCACGGGGGGCAGCATAGACCACCATTTCATTATCCTGCTGTTCAACCTCGAACACCTGAAGCGGGTGAATCAAATTGAGGCCAGGTTGAATCAACCAGTTTCCATCGCTAATTTTCATTGCCGTTCCTTAGTTCTGCACTTCTTGAGAGGTGAATTGTTGCTGGCAACGGCGTTTACCCTGAGCCAGCTGTTCCATAACGGTTTTCAGATTGTGCGTCGTGAGTGAGTAGTAGCGTTTAGCGATAATCGCGCTCAGCAAATAACAGATCGCCGGAACAATCGTGAATAGCGCAATAATGATGCTAATCGTGGCGCTGTTCTGCGCTTTTTCTGCCGCATCATATCCGCCATAAGCCAGCATCCAGCCGATAAGAGCGCCGCCGAAGGCCAACCCCAGTTTGAGCACAAACAGCGTGCCAGCAAAACTGATCCCGGTCAGGCGTTTACCATTGCACCACTCGCCGTAGTCGACGGTATCGGACATCATTACCCACTGGATAGGTGTCACCAGTTGATGCAACACACCAATCACGAAGATGAAGACAAACATAGTGATGCTGGCCTGCATGGGAACAAAGAACATCGCGAGGCTAATCACTGCCAGCAGGGCGTTCGTCCACCAGAAGATAGTGACTTTACATTTCCAGTCGGTCAGAGGTTTTGCCAGTGCGGAACCAATCAGGTTACCCACGCAATAAGTGGTGAGAAAAGCGACAAACACTTCCGGCGTGCCCAAAATCCATGTGACGTAATACATCATCGCCCCACCGCGTACGCACACCGCCAGGATATTGAAAATGGTTAGTAAACCGACAATCCGCCACTGGTCGTTTTGCCAGATATCACGTAAATCTTCCCGCATAGACGTTGTTGTAGGTGGTGCTTCAACGCGTTCTTTAGTGGTGAAGAAACAAAATGCCAGCATCATGAATGCCACCACGGAAAGGACCGCGATACCGCCCTGGAAACCGAGTGGTTTATTATCACCGCCAATTAAATTAACCAGTGGCATCATCAGAACAGTAGAAAGCATGCCTCCCGCGGTCGCCAGCACAAAACGCCAGGATTGCAGCGAGATACGCTGAGTCGGGTCATTGGTGATTACACCACCCAATGCGCAGTAAGGGATATTGACGACGGTATAAAGTAAGGTAAGTAGGGTGTAAGTAATTGCTGCATAGATCATTTTGCCGTTCATACTGAGATCTGGCGTGCTATAGGCCAGTACACAGACGATCCCGAATGGCAGTGCGCCAAACAGTACCCACGGACGAAATTTACCCCAGCGAGAGCGCGTTCGATCGGCCAACAACCCCATGCAAGGATCGGAAATCGCATCCAGTGCACGAGCGACCAAAAACATGGTTCCGACAAAACCGGCAGGAATGCCAAAAATATCGGTATAAAAGAACATCATATATAACATTACGTTATCGAAAATAATGTGGCTGGCGGCGTCTCCCATGCCATAACCAATTTTCTCTTTAACGGACAACACTTCACTCTTCATCTGCTTTTCCTTGATGCTATAGGGGTGCTGAGACCGATAACGCATTTTGTAAACCATCCCTGTGAGAGCGAATATTCCGATATCTGGTTATTAATTTATGATTCTTGTTTTATGTGATCGTGGTAGCGTTAATTCCGCTCATATATCATTGTAAAATATGGGTTTTATATGAACTATAATGCTTTCGTGATAATACGCTGCGTGTATTAGGCGGAAAAAACTGATCTGGGGGATGTAGAAACTCAAGGAAGTAGCTATAATGCGCCCCGCCTCCATGTAGCAATCGAGGCGCGGAAGATCGTCGTCTCCGGTGAGGCGGCTGGACTTCAAATCCAGTTGGGGCCGCCAGCGGTCCCGGGCAGGTTCGACTCCTGTGATCTTCCGCCAGTTTACCTCTTCTGAACTCTCCCAATGTCAATAAATCTCTTCTAATCCCTTGTATATCAGTATTTATTTGTATCCTGAGGTCAACCTACTTCACCCCATATCAAGTTTCTTTTGGGGGTACTTTAGGGGGTGTTATTTCCTATTGAAATACAAGCACCCCCATAATAGGAAAAATGTGATACATAACAACGGCTTTTAACAATATCTTTGTTATACAAGGGGTGTATTGGGGGTATCAGGTTAGTTACTGGCAGAAATCCCCCTCAGGAACATGAATTCATCAAAAGCCGGAGGATGTCATGGCATTAACCGATATCAAAGTGAAAACCGCAAAACCCAAAGACAAACCCTATAAGCTTGCTGATGGCGGCGGTATGTATCTACTGATTAACACTAATGGTTCTAAATACTGGCGCATGAAGTACCGCTTTGCTGGTAAAGAAAAGATGCTTTCTATTGGCGTATACCCCGATGTAACGCTAGCCGATGCTCGCGAGAAACGCAGTGAAGCCAGGAAACTCCTCGCTGCTGGAGGCGATCCAGGGGAGGCAAAAAAGGAAGAAAAAATCGCGCAGCAAATGAGTCTGAAAAATACGTTCGAGGCTATTGCTCGCGAATGGCACCAGTCAAAAGCTGATCGGTGGTCATTACGCTATCGTGATGAAATCATTGATACCTTTGAAAAAGACATTTTTCCCTACATTGGCAAGCGCCCTATTGCCGAAATCAAACCAATGGAGTTACTGGAAGCACTGCGTAAAATGGAAAAACGTGGAGCTCTGGAGAAAATGCGCAAGGTCCGCCAGCGCTGTAGTGAGGTGTTCCGCTATGCAATTGTTACTGGCCGGGCAGACTATAACCCAGCCCCCGATCTTGCCAGTGCTTTAGCTACACCGAAAAAAGTACATTTTCCCTTTCTTACTGCTAATGAACTTCCCCACTTCCTCAACGATCTGGCGGGTTATACCGGAAGTATAATCACTAAGACAGCTACTCAGATCATTATGTTAACCGGCGTACGAACACAAGAACTGCGTTTTGCACGCTGGGAAGATATCGATTTTGAGACAAAATTGTGGGAGATCCCGGCAGAAGTAATGAAGATGAAGCGACCTCATATTGTGCCGCTCTCTGAGCAGGTCATTATGCTATTTAAGCAGCTTGAACCAATCTCAAAACATCATCCCCTAGTCTTTATCGGTAGAAATGATCCCCGCAAACCAATTAGTAAGGAAAGCATTAACCAAGTAATTGAATTACTTGGATATAAGGGAAGACTCACAGGGCACGGTTTCAGACACACCATGAGTACAATTCTGCATGAACAAGGCTTTAATTCCGCCTGGATTGAAATGCAGTTAGCTCATGTGGATAAAAATTCCATCAGGGGTACCTATAATCATGCCCTGTATCTCGATGGCCGCCGTGAAATGATGCAATGGTACGCTGATTACATTGATTCACTCTCCAGCCGGGAAAGTTAAGTCAGAAATACTTTTCCCTGATATTTTCCTCAATTAAGTATTTTATCCTCTGGCCTACAAGGCTGGAGGATTTTTGTTATTATATTATTTTTTTGCGTCTTCAAACTTATTACAAAAACATAATTAAAAACAAATTGACATTTTTAAATTGGCAATTACAAAATACAGCCTTGCAGTTATTTCGATACCTTTAGCAAAGGAAAAGTTGATTCAGATATAATTTAGCATTTCAATCATCTGACATCATTATAAAAAATGAGATTCACATAAAGATAAAATTATTGTTCTCAAGGAAAGCATGAAGGGGCTTCGTAAGCAATATTCATTCGGTGCCAAGACAGGACTTGATACACAGAATCTCAACTTTTATGCTCTCAGACTATATCACCACATGTTTTACAGGCTCAGAAATGAACGATAGATTATGCTTTGAAGTGCACGATAACAAGGGTTATTTCGTATTTCCGGATACCTGGTTTGGCCCATTGCTGGGGGAGTTTGAAGAAGTGCTTGATGCATACGACGCTGATGAAATCAGCGAGACGAGTTACATCAACAAACTCCGACGCCTTGCTCAACGGGAGCCGGACTTTATTGATATACACGCTCATCTGGCATATGCATTTCTGGAACAGAATGCCCCGCGTAAGGCACTGAACGCCGCTCTTAAAGGACTGGCGGCAGGTAATCGTATCATCCCGGAAAGTTTCTGTGGTGAAATAATCTGGATGCATCCCGAAAACCGGCCTTATCTGCGCGCGCTTTATGCAGCAATTCTCGCAAATGTGCACTTACAGCGCCATCAGGATGCGGTTATGCTCACTGATAAAATACTGGCATACAATCCTGAAGATAATCAGGGGGCTCGCTGGTTGTTGGGTTCAGAGCTGTTACGCACCGGCGATCATGAGCGAGCCTTCAGTGTACTGAAAGAGCATGCTGATGAATTTTCACCTTACTGGTATGAACTCGGTCTCCTGCATTTTCTGAACGGGGAACATGTTAAGGCCGCCACAGCTTTTCGCCATGGCTTTGCCACAAACACTTACATCGCAGAAATGCTGTGCGGAAATCTGCATCCATTTCCACTTGCTGTGTGGCATGACTTCTCCGGCTCTCTGGATACGGCAGAAGATTACTATGCAACATACTCACCATTATGGGGACAATATCCGGAAGCATTGCTGTTTGTAAACTGGCTCTATAACCATTCCTCCGTGCTGCATGAACGATCAGAAATCATTAAATGCGCCGAAATGCTGATTCAGGAAGATGATTTCGAAATATGCGAAAGTATTTTAAGACAGCAGGAGCACCTGTGGAAAAGAATTGACAAGACACTTTCTGAGGAAATTGTACAGAAATGCAGAAATATGAACGGTGAATATATCTGGCCCTGGATATTGCCCTTTTCCGCAGCAGGGATGAAACATTCAAGCATCCAGTATCAGTAGATATTGCATTAGTGTAACTTTAAAACAAGTAATAATTTATTATCCAATAATAACACTGTGTTCCTTCCCCAGGTGATTACCCTGGGGTTATTTTCTGAAAGTTTCCTTTGCAAAAGGATAGCGTTGTAAATTACTTTAACGAATTACTCCATGAACTCATTAAAGTTCTTTCGTAATACTTTATCGTCAAACACGTTATAGCTGGCATCAAAAACCACAGATTTACCCTGCCAGCGGGTAATCCCCTCCTCTGGCGTTTTCGGTTGAACTGGTATCCCCGTCCAACACAGGTAGCCATTATAAACAGTAAAAAATTGTATTCGCTGTTATGAAATCAATAGTCCTGACGTACTGTTGAATGTGCTTGTGTTCTAAAAAAGCTGAAAGCCTTAGCTCAGGAAAAATTACGATTGGAACAAAAGAAAAAGTAATCATTATTAATGAGTTAAGGCAATGTCATCCATTATCACAATTACTGGTTATCGCGGATTTGCCACGTAGTACATTTTACTATCACGTGAAACGCCTTAATGCGCCAGATCCATATCAACTTGTTAAACAAGTAATATTGAGAATATACCATCAGCATAAAGGGCGTTATGGTTATCGACGCATCAGACTTGCCTGCCGTAACGAGGGCATTTTACTTAATGGTAAAACCATCAGAAAGTTAATGAAGGAACTGGGTATCAGCTCACTTATCAGGCGCAAGAAGTACCGTGCCTATCGTGGAGAACAGGGGCGAACTTGTAATAATTTACTGAAGAGACAATTTTATGCTGACCGCCCAAATCAAAAGTGGGTAACAGATGTCACAGAGTTTAAGGTCGATGGCAGGAAGCTCTATTTATCACCAATCATGGACCTGTATAATGGAGAAATAGTCTCATATAACCTTACTGAGCGCCCATTAGCATCAATGGTAAAGAGCATGCTATTAGATGCGGTAGAACAACTCAATAAAGACGATAAGCCCTTGTTGCATAGTGATCAGGGGTGGCAATATCAGATGCCTCGTTGGCAACGTTGGTTGAGTGATAATGGCATAACACAAAGCATGTCCCGACGTGGTAACTGCTTAGATAATGCAGCAATGGAAAGCTTTTTTAGTACTTTAAAATAAGAATGTTACTACCTAAATAAATACAATAAGTTACATCATCTAAAGCAAGATATAATTGATTACATTGAATACTACAATCACCATCGCATTAAAGAGAAACTCGATGGCATGAGTCCGGTTCAATATCGACTTAAACATTTTTCATAGGATGTCCAAGATTTGGGGCGCAGATCATTTGAAAAGGTGGGCACCTACGTTACCAATACTGGCTTAATGGCTACATACGGCAGTCGGTTTACGCTTACCTCCGTTAACGCTTACCTTTAATCTGCTGAATTTCGAATTGTTCAGGAGTAATAGTCCAAAGTATCGGGAATTTTCCAGACAATCCTGATAATACGCTTATGAACATTACAACACGCTCATGCGGAACCTGGATGGGGGAAGGAACGGTGAAGCTGTTAGCGAATGACCGGCGTTTGTATAAACGCCGGTCATGATGAATGATATTTCAGAATATACCTCGGGCTAAAATACCGGGACAGAGATCAGGCATGATTAATCTGCAGCATTTTTAATAACAGAAGTACTGAGCTTACTTTACCTTTGATGATGGAATAGTTATTTCCGTCGGTACTCATTTTTCCCTGAAATAATGTCACGGATGTTTCTTCCTGCTGATCCTGCAGGCGCAGTCGTAAGGTCATATTTTTAATGAGCTGAGATCCGGGTGGCAAGGGGTATTTGCTGTCAGATACTGGGCGACTGAGTCTGATATGGCGCGTATACAGCCCGTTTTCGTACAGGGTGGCCTCTGTTATGGTGTCAGTGACCAGCATGTGGGAGACAATGCTGTATTCTTTTTTAAAGCACCCACCAGAAACGGTGATTGTAATGATAATGGTCTTCTCGATCGAGATGTAAATACCCGTTTCGTTATACTGTCCGTATCGGAACCATGAGAACTCAGTTGCATTCCAGCCATGATCCAGAATATGTGCATTTTTTTGCCTGATAGTTTCTTTTTTTATTCGCTCATGTTTAAGGCATAACAGGCAGATAAATAATGTCAGAAAAAGAAAGCTAATAATGAGAGCAAGAGCGATATAGTCTGTCACAGGGTAATACATATTCTCTCCGGTAGAAGAAGGGCCGCAAACGCGGCCCGGGCTGTTATCAGAAAGAGTAACGGAAGTTGGCGTTGATCGCGTTATCCACGTTGTATTTACCAAATGCCGATTTCTCAAACTCAAGACCGAAGCGAAGATTATCGCGAATTTCGGCGTTGAGACCAACATTCATGAGCATACGACCGTCTTTTTCACCTTTGATACGTTTCTCACCGGACGCATCACGCAGTACGGTTTCACCGTTGGCAAACAGGTCAAACTGGTAGCCAAGGCCGGCGCGGGCTGTGACTTTCCAGTCCTTACCGGAGAAGGATTTACCCACATCAACACCGGTACGCCCAATCAGCGGATTAAAGTCCTTATCCTTCATGGTGAGGTTCATTCCCTGGTCCTTCCAGGAGAACTGTTTCCCGGATACAGCACCGTAAACAAGTTCCGCCTGCGGCTCAATCCATGCAGAGTCAGTTACATGGTAACGGTAACCGACTTCCGCACCGGCATACCAAGAGTGGGAGCTGTAGTCTCTGGTGCCAAGGCCGGCGAAAGTTGCGGTATACTCGTTGTCATGGTGAACGTACTTACCGATGAGGTCGATATATGCTCCGGACTCAAACATGGCAGAGGCATAGAGACCGGCACCCACAGACTTCGTTTCACCACTGAAGGCATCACTGCCTGCATGGCTGTCGGTATAGGTCATGGTCACCCCGGTGAAGAGGTCAAGGCCATCGAGTTCATGTTTGTTATCCGCACCGACCTGAACGTGGGTGTAGTTGTCACTGAATCCACCGCCGGCAGACCCGGTTCCGCTCATGATTCGGGCCCATGCACCGGACTCACCGTTAATGTCACGCAGATCACCCATACGTTTGTTAAGGTTGTTGACCTCAGCAAGGAAGGCTTTATAGCCGCCTGACATCAGTAATGTTGCCTTTTTAGCCGCATCGGCGTTGGCCACAGATTTATAGCCGATCAGAGTCCATGTTGCTTTGTCTGTATCGTTCTTTTGCTCGATAACCGGTGTTACATCACTGAAGCCAATACTCCGAGTCGTAGCTTTAAAGACATCTACTGCAGTTCCTTTTGGTGCGCTGACCAGATCGATATTCAGTCCGTTGCTGTTTCCATTTTTCTCAATGAAGTCGACTAACAGAAGGTTGTTTTTACCAGACAACGACTTATTGACAACAAGCTGATCTGCTTGGGCCAGATTTGCACGCAGCACAAATGCACTGTCATCTATAGTAAGGTTGTCCACTGTAAGGGTTGTAAACTTCCCATTGTCACCAGTAAAACGCACCATACTGTCTTTTGTTTCTAGACGATTAATTGATGACTGGCTATTTAGATGCCAGATCGCATTATTCATGCTAACTGTAGCTTTGGGGGCTGTTATTGCGCCTCGATAGGCGGTATCAAAGCCATACAAAAGAGTCTCTGCCCATGCCTGATAAGCAGACGATATAGTCGGTGTTTCAGTTTCAGGCTGTCCCAGAGTAATGGTTGCTGCATCATCAGCATAAATATTTCCGGTGACAGATGCCATATTTCTGGCAATGAAATTTGCATTTCCACCACTCAGCCTGAATCCATCAGCAGCGTAGTGGAGACCCGGCGTTACAGCTTTACTATTCTGTTCAGGGATTCCCATCATAGTCAGTTCACCGGAGATATCAATACCTTTTGTTGTGAACATGGAATTTTGTGCTATAACTTTTGCTCCTTTATCTATACTTATAGGAGTATTATCCAGAAAGGTTGCACCATTAAGTGTAACTACAGCTTGATCACCTATGGCTATTTGGCTGTTATGTGCAGTGATGCCACCTGTAAATTTAGTTTCTCCTATGGATAGATTAGTACTGATAGTTTGTTTGAAGTCAAAACCATTATTAGTAATATTTTTCCCTGCAAGATTATCAATGTAAGCATTTTTATCGCCGATTGTGATAGCTGATTTATTTGCTGATATATTTCCTTCAACATTGGCATTGCGTGATATTGAAAAGTCAGCATTGTTCAGGTGTAATGTATCAAATTTAAACACCCCGGTTTTCCAGTCAGGCTGATCAAATGAGGTCTGCTGATTATTACTTTTGTAATCAGAATTGAACTTTTTATTATATGAACTCTCTGTTTCTTTCAAAACGGTGACCCAGTCCGTTCCACAAAGAAATACCAGGGAGCAATGATTCGCTGTGCTTCTGAATATTGCATGCTCTGTTGCATGGCCTTGCATGGTAAGACTGGCATTACTGACTTCAACATCATTTTTTGTGTTGACACTACCATCCAGAATTAATTTTGCATTAATTTTCTTATCCTGAGAATTAATATTGTGCGTTAGTTTTATATTGCCATTTATGTTCCCATGATATATGTAGGAGTCTTCGTTATTGATTGCCAGAACGGCTTCTTTCGTTGTATCTGAGTTAGTTATTGTTGTTCCATCGTCAGTGGCGGCAATTCTAGTAAAAGTCTGATTGTGTCCATTTAAATCTAGCGTGCCACCACGTTTAGTAAAAAATATCCCCGCATATTGATCATTGCCAAGGGAATTATCTTTATTTAGTATTACCTTACCATTTCCGCTTGCAAGGTATATATTGTTAAATGTTCCTTCTTCATTAAGAATAACATTTCCTTCACCTATCTTTATATTTGCCCCCTGTTTTTTTTGAACATTCAGAGTACCGGGGCCTATTTTGTGTAAAACATCATCACTGGAATACAATGCATTCCAGTTTACAATGCTTTCTTTTCCGATATCAATTCCTGCTCCTTTAAATGTAAATCCCTGACCGTTTATGTTATATTCATGGCCTTCGTCAAAGATAATACCACCGCTACCAAAATCCAAATTATCCTTAAACAGGACATTTCCCCCATTTGTGAACACAATATCTTTGTCTTTAGTTATTTTTTCTTGAGTACCAGTGGTATCTGCATTGTTTTGGTGTAATGTTATATCTGTGTTTTTAATGGTTACATTATTGCCATTCAGATTTATTTTATGGCTATAGGTATCTTTTAACTTACTAACCAGTTTATCATTGTATTTTGTTATCCATGTCAGTTGGTCACCATTAACGCTGGCAATACCATGGGTTGTTCCGACTAATACCCATTTTTCTAGTTTGTTATCATATAAGTATGCTCCAGAGCCGCTGTCTCCGAATATTTCAAGATTACGAAATGTTTTATCATTTTTATAAATCATCATGCCGTATGAGTCCCATTGGGTGACCTCAAATAGACTAGCACTTAACAGATCATGGCTATATGCTGAATTTGTTGAGATTTTGGATTCACCATTAATAAATGATGTTCCTCCAGAGCCAGCACGAAAACCTATGATTTTTTTTGAACCGTCAGAAGTGACTATACCGTAGCGTTCTAATGCATCAGAATATGTTGTAGGGTTGGTCTCTGCCGGGGTGGCACCTACTGTTTCCACAACAAATTTATTTAACCTCTGAATCTCAAAATCATTGGAATTTCTTCTGTCAACAACCTTGTAAGAAGACTGAGCGTAAACCTGAGTTTCTGCGGCCTGAGGGTTCTTTTTGTTATGTGCAACAGTAACACTATAAGAACCTCCTATTGCGGTAGCTGCGCCACTCGCTGCTGCACCAGAAAAATCCGGAATTGAGAGATTATGGAAAGAGAATTTATCTCCGTTTTTTAAAGTGATTGTTACGTCTGTTGCTCCGGGCTGGAAAATACCTTTATTTTGTGCAAGATCAAGATAGTCTCTCGCCCATACATTTGATATATCAATATTTGCTGCATTTACTGTACCTGCAACAGCCAGAGACAACATTGTTGCTACAAGTTTTCGGTTTGTTTTACCAGAAACTCTTTTCGCTAATTCAGAAACAGCAATGAGTCCGCCAGTGGCAGCACTATATTTAAGGGAGTATATTTTATTCATATATTCTCTCAACTCATTTATTGAATGAACAAAGTATTAAGAATTAAAATTATTAGTAACAGTTGGTTACTAACAGCTTGCTAAAAGTAACAGTTCTATATTGTAAATATGTGACAATGTTCTCATTAATGATGAGAGATTATGTGAATCAATACTAATTGATCGTTAATTGATCGTTTTTTGTTTTTTTTTTGCCCAATATGGGGAGGGGTAATGTTTAATATTTCGATATGATCGAATATCTGTTCGCATGGAACATCGTTCAGTGATTCACGACGAATTAGCGATCGACCACGATGCGATTTTGCAGTGTGCCGAAGAAGTTCTCCATCACTGCGTTATTCAGACCGTTTCCTTTGTGCGGCATATTTTGTGCTACTCCATGGGGCTTTAACTTTGCCTATAGCCTGCCATTCGATATTGCCAACCCTGATCCGTATGTAGCTACGGGGCATCCTCCGGGCCGGGCACTGGCAATGCATCGTGCACCATCGTATTAACAATCTCCATTACCGGACTTTATGACAGGCGCAGGAGAAAATCTCCCGGTTAAACTGAACGGAGAACCAGCGACAGGTACCTCTTTTTACCCTGTAGCAAGTACTCTATAACATACTCCCCCATTTTTCGTTGGCCTTCATTGCAGCAAAGTTCCGGCTCAGGATATTGGGCGCAGATCATTCTCTCAGGAATTTGCCAGACGGTGCTGAGACGACGCTTACTTGTAAGGTTAGTTTTCAGACGGACAATGAAATGAGGATATGCGATAAATTTCAGTCAAAGATCCATAAAACAGACATAATGTTATTCAGTGGTGAACAGTCCATTCCGGAGACGGAATATCTTGTTAGGCTGTATATTATACTGGCTGTAAACAACATGGCCACCAAGGACCATGTTGTTTACAGCATACCCTTGTTGCAAAAGCATCCCCGTCAGAACAGCACTGAGTAGTTCAGACCAAAGGTTCGGCCCCGGCCTTTGTAGTCGTACAGTGAAGCAGGGCCGTAACCCGGGCTGTAGTACAGAGGTGCACGCTGTCCCCAGACAGTGGTATAGTCACGGTCGAAGAGGTTCTCAACGCTGAAGCTGAGTGTTCCCACCGGAAGCTGCCAACTACTGATAAAATCGACGGTAGTGTAACCATTAATATCGTTACCCTCTGCATCGCTTACGTCGAAAGAAGTGGTGCTCTGTACACGCAGACTCCACGGTTCCGGCGCCCAGTTAATGTAAGCTGTCGCTTTCGATGGACTTGATTCCTTCACGTCATATTTTTGCCATTGACCGTTCACTTTCGACTCGGTTTTCAGCACATTGAAGTTCACACCGGTACTCCAGTCAGTATCCGGGATCAGGTAGTCCACCGCACCTTCCACGCCGTAAATACGGCGCCTGTCGTCCTTCACACTGATGGTCAGATCTTTATTCCTTTCCACGCTCTTATTGGAAAGCGAGTAATATGCCGCGATTTGAGTCCGCAGGTTGTCACCGATAAAGCGCCAGCCCAGTTCATAAGAATCGACTTTCACGCCTTCCAGCTTACTGTCGCTGACGTTCACGCTCTTTGTCAGGGGAAGATGGCCGTTCACTGCTGCACCATAGATGCCGCGACCATAATATTTCCCCGGATCCGGCAATGCCACCCCCTGGGAAAAATTGAACCATGCCTGCTGACGTTCGGTGATGTGCATCAGCAGACCAGCATTGAACAGAAAGTTATCGTAATCTACCGAACCACCAGGAATGGCGTCGGCAGATATCGCCTTCCCGGCAGCAATCTTCTGTTGCTGCGTGTAGTCGATGAAATCATCTACCCTGTTCTCAGTATACTGATAGCGTACGCCACCGCTAACGGTAAAAATATCATTAATGTCATAGCTGGATTGCAGGAAGGCCGCCAGATTGGTGATGTCATATGACGGATAGCGCCCGGTGGTGTAAATCTTATGGTTGTTCAGCCCTCCGGAAGCACTTGCCTGAGCCAGATCGAAGAACATCTGGTTGGAGGTAAAGCGCTCATGCTCAGCATCCAGCCCCCAGGTGATTTGCCAGCCGTCCATCAGTTGGCTGTTCAGAGTCAGTTTCATGCCGTACTGGTCGGTATCCTGCTGTGACGAGGAGAAAGCCGTCGCCTGTTTATTCGCATTTACCGTCGGGAACGGGTAGTACCGCAACGACTCATCGCGGTCGTAAACCTGACCGACCAGTTCCTGTCCCAGGAAATCACTGTCAGAGTACTGCAGGCTGATCAAATGCCGCTCAGTGCCGGGAATGCGGTCAGAATTCAGCCCCTTACTGACGTATGGTGTGCTGCTCCCGCTGATGGCGGAAAAGCCTTTCCCGAGATTAAGCCCGTAATTGTCGTCTCCCTGACTTTTATAGTACTGCGTTATCAGTTGAAGCTGCCGGGATTCATCGATGTTCAGCGTACCGGTTCCCATGATGTCCAGCCGATTGGAGTGCTGCAGGCCGGTCTGGGTGTTATCAAGCAGGGTGGCATCGCCGTTACCGTCAAACCAGCCGCCAAATTTCTGATATGCCACGGAAAGACGTCCGGAGATATGGTCATTTCCGCCGGAGACAGCACCGGCAATGCGCTCATCGTGATCTTTACTGCTGTTAAAGCCACTTTTTGTGCCAGCCTCAAACTCCATCATGGTTTCCGGCTGACCTTTTTTGGTCACGATGTTGATCAACCCTCCGGTACTCCCGCCACCGTACAGGGCCGTCGCGCCGGAGATCACTTCAATATGGTCGATATTAAAAGGATCGACAGAGTCCAGTTGTCGGCTGTCGGAACGTGAAGAGTTGAGGCGCACACCGTCAATCAGGACAACCAGTGGACGGCCACGCATGTTCATACCGTAGTTGGTTCGACTCTGGCTGCTGACATCAAGGCCGGGGATTAACTGAGCCAGTGCGTCTTTCAGCTCTTTACCGCCCTGAATCTGCTGCTCCAGTTCGGCATTTTCGATAACCCAGGTGGTTTGCGCCATCTCCGCTACAGTTCGATTGCTGCGGCTGGCAGACACTATGATCTCATTATCATCGTTTTGCTGGGCGACAGCTGGTGACAGCACGACAAGAAGCAGCGGACCAAGAGCCCGGGGCATATACTTTTTGCGCATCATCGTTATTCCTGAATATTTGCTGTATAGTGAGTTAAAGAAGCAGCCTCCGGCTGCGGTTTTTTCCGGCTGCCGCTGCGCCACTGAATCAGTGCGGGCGGCATACTGAGATCGAATAAATCACGCCCCAGTACGCGATTAAGAATACGTGCAGATCGCCAGGCCATCAGGCTGAGCTGGGGTTCGGCGATGCCATGAGTTTGCATGCTGGCGTTGACCGCAAAGATGTTATTTTCTTTCGGGCCACTCCATTCCAGAGTGAAGTCATCACGCACTTTAAAGGTGTTCTTATCGTGCATGGTGATCAAGGGCATCAGTGAGGGAAGTATTTGTGGCAATGCAGAACGGTAACCTGTGGCGAAAATCACCACATCACTTTCCAGGCTCTCTCTGCCCTGATCCAGATGATGTTCCATCAATAACCTCCAGCCCGGACCACTACTTTCCAGAGTTGTTACCGAGCGACTGGGTAGCAGACGGATATTTCTTGGTTTTCTCAGAACTTCAAAACGGTGGTACAACTCACGATAAATGGTCAGTAAAGAATCGGCAGTGATGCCATCCGATGTCATTTTCTGCTCATCCAGTAACTGATGGCGAATATCTTCCTTCAGTCCGGAGAAGCCTGAAATATATTCAGGTGTAAAATACTCATCAGCAAAAGCAGCCTCATCCAGTGCGTTAAAATTATTACGCCGTGAGACCCAGTTTATTTCCGCCGCTTCTCCCCATTCCCCGCGTAATGCATTAAGGAACAGGTCTGCACCACTCTGTCCTCCACCAACCACGGTTATCCGTTTTCCACTCAGGTCCGGCCGACGAAGATTCATTTCACTGGCATGGAAACAGGATTGTGTCACATGCTTCACACAGGGTGGTAAATAAGGTTGTTTTCCTGTACCAAGGCAGATATTGTGGGCAAAATATTCTCCCCGACTGGTCTGAACCAGAAACAATCGACTTTTTTTGTCGAAATCAATATTTTCAACGGTATGACTGAAATACAGGTTATTCATATCTTCAGCAGCCCAGCGGAGATAGTCAGAAAACTCTTCACGGGATACTGTACGTAGCCTGCTTGTAAGGAAGCGATAGAACTTTTTGTGCTTCACCAGATAGTTAACAAAGCTGTAGGGATTTGTAGGTGCAACTGCACTGACCAGATCTTTCAGAAAGACGGTCTGAACCGCCCCGGGTTTCCTGGAGAGTGTTTTATCTGTGAACTCAGGCTGCCAGATCATCGTTTCCGATGGAAGCATAATAAGCTTTTTCTGCTTCTGCCGGAGGAGTATGGCCCAGCCTTTCCA
>OLIQ01000196.1_pt1 | contig 32912 bp, 31 predicted proteins | sample 1609631 | NCBI WGS metagenome assembly OLIQ01 (sample SAMEA4350114, study PRJEB24818) | metagenome | biome: human; feature: gut; material: faeces | place: Denmark | collected 2013-09
CAGGAACGTCTTTTTGATGAAGATTACCTAATGGATTCGAAAGAATGCATTGACGTAATTCGTGAAGAAGTAAAGCGATGGAATGATTCCCGCGCCGCTGGCATTCGCATCAAAGGAGAGTGAGATGACCACATCGCATTCTGCAATTACCCAGAAAAAAGCCTTCCACATACTCGAACGATTAGAGGCGCTTGCTACGGAGGAGGAGATATCCCCGGAGAAACTGGTTGAGTTCAGCCGTGTGATATTGCGTCGCAAGAACGATATGGAGCGGCTGACATCTGGCGCTCCATCCTTATCAGTCAGGCGAACACTTTGTTGCAGCTTCTGCAACAAATCCCAGTACGCCGTCAAAAAGTTAATTGCTGGGGACGCCGTTTTCATCTGCGACGAGTGTGTGGATGTGTGCAACAGAATTATCCGGGGAGAGAAAGAGGGATCAGCATGAAATTTTCCAAATTTTCTGAGTTGGTGAATCGTATTTTGTCCAACAACCACAGCCATCGTCGCGATATGGATGTAACGATCGTTGTTCATTCGCCTGGTCGCATCGGTTCAACACCATCAGTTGAGGTTCAGTCAATTCAGGCGGGTTTTGATTGGGATGCCGGGAAAGTGATGATTTTTCCAGCACAGCCACTGACCACGCTAACACCGGAGCAGGTTGCTGATATCACTGATAGTGTGCGCAAAGGTCAGTCTTGGCACGCGTATCAGGAATACAAGAAGCATAAAGAGCAGTTGGAAAAATTGTCGATGGAGTTGGAAGCCGCTAAACAGCGGGAAAAAGATCTGTTTATGGAAAATGTTCGACTTAAGTCAGGTATAGCCGGTCTGATACACCTCGGTATTCGATATGCGGATGTTGAGGTCATGAAAATTGCTGGAGATGCCCAGCTTTCTACTCCATGCACTGACAGCATCATAAACAGCATTGCAGCAGGCATTTTCACCAAAGAGGGGGCAGCACGATGAGAACACTAGAGGTTCGCGCTGAAGACGTAATCCCTGGTGATGTGCTCATAACATCTAAAGGTCAACAATGTGCGGTTAAATCTTTTTGGATGGAAAATGACAAAGTGACTCTGTTCGGTACGGATGGTTCCGAAACTGATTATGACTACGACGAATTGCTTGTTATTGAGAGAGCTGCCTAATGACCACCTTTACCAAAGAACAGTTAATCTCCCATGCACGCGAAAGCGTTAGTTATCTGGAAAACTTGAAAGGACGTGTTAGCAAAGAAGGTGCGGACTGCAAAGTTGTTATTGAGATGGTTGCACGAGATCTAAAACTGGCACGGATTGCGCTGGCATCGCTGGAAGCAGATCCAGTTAAACGAGTTAACTCAGATCAGATGCGCCGAGTCTGCTTAGAAGCTAATCGCCATTTAGATAAATATGACGCGATGGCGAAAGAGGTAAATAAGTTGCTTGGACGCATCGCCCCGCCAGCGCCGGTAGTGCCGGAAGAAGCAACTCCGGAAAACGTAGAAATGCTCTCTGGCTATGTTTCCACGTACAAATTAACCGATAGCGAGCGCGATATTGCTGCCGAAATATGGAACGCCTGCCGCGCCGCCATGCTTCAGTCCGGAAACTTTCGGGAAAATAAAGATTCGTCAACCAATAATTTTCGGAAAATCCCGGAAGCGTCAACCAGCTCTCCGGTAACTCCGGATGGTTGGATAAGCTGTAGTGATCGAATGCCAGAAATGGGAGAGCGACAATACTATGTGTTAGCAGCTGACTTTAAAAACAACTACCCACCAAGCATCCCCAACACTCAGGTCGGCGTATATGGCGACTGGTTTAATGATGGCAATCCCACTTGGGATGACGGTGATGGCGAAGACCTGCATCTCAAAGAAGTAACCCACTGGATGCCGCTACCAGAACCGCCGAAGGAGGTACGCCAATGACCTAGCCTGAAGCATTTGCAATTGTAGTGGCTGCCATTTCGATCGCACTGATTGTTTTTGCGATTTGCCGCTGGGGGTAAAATAGTTCACCTGCATGGAGATTTGATGCCGGGGAATTGTGGGGGAGCATTCAAACCTCTCCCCTTCCCGGTTAAAGACTCCATTGCTTTGCGGTCAGAGAGATACATCAGCTTCATCAGCTTAATGAAACGCATAGATCCGCCATGCTTTTTCAGCAAATACGCTGCCATTTGCGCAACTTTTTCTTCATTAAACATAAATCGGCTCTCTGTCTCACATGAAATACTCTTTCTGACTATATGTTAATAGCTCCGGTTATTACAGGTTAATGTGTGTTTATTTCTTAATCAGCCCCGCACTTCCGTACGGGGCCATTTCTGTTAATCCACTCCCACTTTTTTGTTGTACTCGCGGTTAAACCGATCCACGGCAACCTTCATATCCCGCTCTACCGATTTCACCATCGCCGCCTGCTGCGCCAGACTGAGAGAACTGTCGGCATAAATGGCATCGCGCTGTTTGCGCAAATCCTTCAGTCTCTTCCGGGTATCCTGCATAAGCCCGTTCATCAACAATTTTCCGTTGTTCTCGTCAATGAACGCCGTTCTTTCTGCACCGGTCAGACTCTTCAGCTCTGCGTGATACTGCGCAACCTCTGTCATCCGGTCGTACATCTTCTGCTGGTCTGCATACGGCATCACCTCACCCGAAATTTTCCCCAGGAAGGGCACCTGCTGTTCCGGTATATCAATACCATTCAGCGATTTCACCGCCGCATCCGTGGTTTTGGAAATGAAGCGCCCTGTCCCTCCGGAGATATAGTCAATCCAGAATTTCAGCGATTCCGGTGTGATATCCACCGCGCCGGGACGATACTGGCTGCCACCTGAGAACGCATTCAGCCAGAATGCAAACGCCTTGTACGCTTCTGGCGTTGAACGTCTTCCCAGCTGGCTGTCAGGTTTTGGTGTACCAAACGGCATGTTCTCCTGGTAAATCTGCGCCCCCATGAAGTTTTCGTTCATGGCAAGATTCGCAAACGGACGCAGAATTGTCGGTGCTGCATTTTTCAGCAATGCCCCCGACAACGTTTCCGACGTCTCGCTGCCGATCGGGCTGAATGCCCCCAGGATACCGCCGACAACATTACCGGCAGCACGTGAAGCAGTCAGGTCGCCCGCTGCCACACCTTCAGCTGTATGACCAAGCAGGAAGAACACGTTGTACCCGTAAGGCAGAGGAATACTCCAGTACTCACCGGCCTTGCCCCCGAACATCGATTTCATGATGACGAGGTTACGCTCTTTCACATGAGACGGTACTTTGTCGTACCAGTTAACCCCGTCATCATCCTCACCCGCCACACTGCGGTTAAGCGAGCCAAGCAGATAACCCGCTCCCACAGCTGCAAGCACGATTTTCTGCGGTACATTGAGATTCTTCCAGCGAAGGCGCTCCAGTAACGGCCCGTCGCCATTAAGATGTCCGAGCGTTCTCACCAGGTTTGCGGTCCCCTGAATGCTGGCGTTGGCAAACATGTACAGCGAGTTCATCAGCATCCCCTGCTCACCACGACGGTTAAAGTTCACCGTCATGTTTTTGGCAAGAGACGCCGCCTGCTGGCGTGACAAACCGGCATCACGGGCGTGTTTATAGGCAGAAAGACGCAGAGCGTTTTCAACCGCGCCGTTGGCATCCTCGACCAGGTTCAGGAACGAATGCCATGCACCGATACTCTGGCCTTTCCATCCGCCCTTCGCCAGCGACACAAGGCGATCCATTTCCTTCTGCTGGCCCTCAAGGTCACCCATGTTAAACCAGCCGGTTTTACCTCCGTCCTCAACAAACTCTTTCCACACTTTCTGCCACTGTGCGCCTTTGCCCGTGAGGGTTTTACCCCGCAGACTTGCGTATACGGCTGACATGGCGGAACGGCTGTCTTTCACCACAGCCAGCGCGGATAAGTTATCCAGCTCTTTCAGTTTACCGTCGCTCCTTCCCTGCTCAGCCTTCAGGTTCATCACCGCAGTCTGCACGTCACGGATGAAGTTACTGACCAGAAATTCCGGGTTATACGACGTGTTCACCGTTGCCAGGAAGCGGTTAACTTTCCCCAGCGTACGGATTACGGCGTTACTGGTTTCCGGCCCCATGTTCTTCATCGCACGCATCAGGCGCGGATCATGAAGTTTAATGTAGTAAGTTTTGCCGTCCTTTTTGGTGGTGAAGTAGCGATCCGCCATCATTGCCATCGGCACAGGGCGCTCGACAACTTCGCGAATGGTTTCACCAGTTTCCTGGTCCTTGCGCTCTGCAATCACACGCATTGTATCCGGTCTGTCATCAGTGAATACCTGCCAGTAATCCTTGTCGGGATTATCCTGTACCAGTTTCAGGAAGGCGTTACCCACTTCATTTTTGCGATTGCGGATCAGCGATTCACTCAAATCCTGTATCGCCTGAGTGGAAGGAGACTGTGCGCGGGATGCACGCCCCATGGCCTGCTTACTTTCACGCCCGCCGATGGTGAATCCCTTGCCTGTACGTGGCTGTGACACCACACCGTCAACATCCTGCCCTTTCAGGGGGACGTAGTAACGGTAGGCTTTCTGCCAGGCATCCACCACGCCGCTCTCTTCCAGTCCTGCCTCACGGATAATCTCACGGCGACGGGCCAGCATATCGTCAATAATCCCTGCCAGACGGTCATACTGTGCCTGTTTGCCGCTGTTACGCACACGCTGCATGATTTCCGCCGCTTCCGCGTTGGTCATCCCCGAACCGCCGTCCGGCATTTTCGGGTTGATTTTCGCAATATGCACGTTACGTTCCGGCGCGTGACGGGCGTAGAGGTACTCATCCAGATCGGCCTGCGCAATTTTGTAGTCCGCCAGCAATTTGGCCAGCGGCTGAACGTAGCGCTCCTTCATTACGTTCAGGTCGTTTTCCGCCTTCCCGTGGAAGAGTTCTTCAGCCATATAGGCGTTATTGCTGTCATCTATTTTTCCGCCAGTTTTACGGATATTCTCCTGCACCGCCTTCAGCACCTGGAATTTATCCTGCATCTGGCGAACAAAACGGGATGCAATTGTCTCTTCCGGCGTCAGACTGCTGGTGCGGGAGTAATACGGCCCCTTGCGAATATCTTCAGGATAGAGTATTTTATCAACAGAGCCGCGATAAGAATGTTCCCCTTTGGGCAATTGGAGCCCTCTGTGCAGAAGGTTATCGCGGCTTAATTTTTCTCTCCGGTACAACGTTAAACCGGTCATTTCCATACTCTTCAGTTTTTTCCCGTTTTCCGTACCGTAAACAGATGCCACCTTGTTGATTTCCAGGCGCGACCGGACAGCCTTCATGTGTACCGCTGACACCACCGGATCACCATTTTTATCCACGGCATCAAGCAGCATCACAACCGCGTTTCTTTCTGTCGCGGAACGGTAAATTGCATCCGGATCGTGCATCAGTTCCGGTAGTCTCTCGATAACATCCATCGGCACCACATGTTTCACACCATTGGTGGCCTTACGCACAGTGTCGCGGGAGATAACCAGCGGCAAATCTGGTGCGCCAAGGTGACGCAATACCGGCGGCGTACGCCCGATGTTTACCGTTAAATCCGTTGAGCGCAGAGACTTCATCATTCTGGCAAGGTCATCACGATAACGCTCGCCCTCACCTTCCGGCACTTTGAACGGATCAGGCTTACCGCTACGGGAGTACTGAGACGATGCGTCCGCGCCATCCTCACGCGGCGTGTAACCTTCCCGCACACGCTGGCCTAACGTGCGAATAGTTTCGCGAACAAGTCTGATATCGTTCAGTTCCGTCGGCTTCAGTAACCCCGTACGACGCAGTACCCCTTTGACCAGGGCAACAACACGCTCCCATGCCGCCACGAATTTAATCGGCTGCTTCTCTGCCATATGCGCCAGAAATTCACCCGCCTGCACTTCCGGTGATTCCTTACCATAAGACGCATCAACCTTACGCCAGGCTTCACGGATGGTGGCGTTATCACTGTCACGGGTTTTCAGCACGGTCTTAATAATCGTCTGATATTCCGCTGGCGTGACTACATGCTCCATTGCATGGTGAATAATCTCGTGACGTAACTTCTCGCGAACGGTCCGCCCGTCAGGGATGTTATCCGCCACCAGGACAATTTCACGTTTATCCGGACGATAGAACGCGTGCACCTTGCCGTAACCGTCGAATGATTCACCCGCCAGTGCTTCAGCCTCTTTCTGTGACTTCACCACGCGGACCTTCAGGTCACTGTCCTTAATGCCACTAATCACGCCACGGGCAACAGCTTCAACCTGCGGGACCGGACTGCCTTTGGCTTCCGCACTACGGTTAACATCCGAAATCAGATTGCCTTCAGGTGTGCGGGTCACGCCCTTACGGGAATAAAACGCAACTCCCTTGTCCGTCTCACGGGTTTTCAGTGTTCGGAACAAGTGATCGAATGCCTCACGAATACCGCCATCCAGTTCTGCATTCGTCGGATAAGCGTAGGTGTCCGGCTGTCCATGGTCATCCGCCTTACGGATATTGACCAGATAATCATTCTCCACGCCAGCCATACGCGCTTTATCCTGAACATAACGCTCAAAGGCTCGCGCCGCCATTTCAACATCCGTTGACCAGTACGGTTTTGAACGAACGCCATCCAGGCGTTCAGAACGACGCAACATGTCACTGCTGTTAATGGCTTTCATCACGCCTTTAAACGCGTCGTAAACCTCCTGACGTACCGGATATTCCGCATCAACATACCTGCCGTCTTTAAATACGCGCCCGGCACGCTGTGCTTCCGTCATATAGTCGCCACCTGACGTGATCTTCCCGTCAGTGGAAACATCATAACGACCAAAATAATTATCCAGTGAATGGAACCATTCGTGGGCCAGCGCCCCCGGTCCGTTACCTTTTGTCAGGTTGATTGCCACCTCACCCGGCTCATAGTGTGCCGCCGCCTTACCCTTACCACGGGCACCAAAAGCAAGCCCAAGACGACCGTTCAGAGAAAGCGCTTTTGTCGGCACGTTCAGCACGTCAGCCAGGTCATGCAGCGAGTCATAAGCCCGGTTCAAATCAGCCTGACGACGCGGACTTTCCACATAATTACCAAACTGCACACCACGAAAACCAAACGCATCACTGAACTGCTCCGGCGAAACATCCCCCTTGCGGCGTTCTGGTCCGGTACGATCGCGGTTGGTGGCGTTACGCTGCTCCTCACGCGAGACTTCACGCAGCGCCTTCACCTGATTAACCAGCTCATCACGATGTGTGCGCACATAATCATGTGCATCACGGGCAGACTCAAAACCGCCCTTCAGTTTCTGCCTGTTTTTGCCATAACCGATAAAAATGTCGCCACTGGCCTTATGCCGGTACACGTCAAAGGTTATTCTGTCATCAGCAGAGGTTGCTGGCGTTTCCCTTTCTCTGGAGCCTTGTTCATCGAAATATGCTTTCGCCTTTTTCAGTAACTCATCCCGGCTTTCCGAGAAAAAGAGGTCGCGCCCCTTGCTATCACGAAGCGAATACATCATTTGCGGCGGATCGTAACGTTTTCCCCCGACAAACGAATAAACACCGGACCTGACACGATAGCCGGATGCTTTATCAATCTGCAATGCAGAAAGCGTACGGAGCAGTTTCCAGGTATCCGACATGCTCCGTAACCCCGGCTTACTGTCCATCATATCAGCCAGTTTCGCTGCCGGAATTTTCCCCTCCAGCATACCGGCAGTAGCTTCGCGACCGCTTTTAACAATGCTGATCCATTTCTGCATGTTACGGCTTGTTCTGGTGGGAATTTCACTGCGATACAACGCCATCATTGCCAGCGTGTCACTATCCACACCTTCTTTTTCCAGACGGGCATAATCCGGCTTTGGAAACAGTTTGCTCAGTGGTTGTGTCGCGTACTCCCCATCCTCCAGCGTTTTACCCATAGCTTCAGCAAGCTGCGCATAACGGTGTTTTGCCGCGCCCTTAATCTCCTCGCCAAAGTCTTCAATTTTCGCACCACGCACCTGCTGGTGAGTGCTCGGTTTATCTACCGGCACCGGCACCTCAGTATCCGGAACATCGGTTATGGTCTGGCGATTATCCCCGGTCTGTCTGCGTGCTTCTGCCTGCTGTGCCAGTTCCGGAAGGGAGTCACGAACCATACGAGGGAGTGATTCAGGCTGTGGCATATCAACCCCACGCTGACTTTCAGGTGCAGGAAGTCCTTCACGCACTGGTGCTGTGGCGTTCTGCTCATCCGGTGACGGCAGACCACGACGAACTGTTTCGCCCTCCAGTATTTCCCCCTGGCGACCAGCGGCATTTTCCGGTGCCTGCGCACGTCCTTTCTGGAAACTCTGGCCCTTCACCTCACCGGTTGTGGTAAAACGACCACCACGTCCGGCCTGATTTTCATCCGGCGTACGCGCCACTTCTCCTGGTAACGGATATCCCTGTCCGGGATGAATATCGCCGGGAGCGGGAAGGCGTGGACGCTCAGTTAACTCCTGTGCTGTCGGACCGGCATCACCTTCAGCCATCTGGGAACGCACCAGTTCTTCCGCCGTCGGCGCGTTGCCACGGGCAAGACGGGCCTGCACTTCTGTATCATCCCCCGTAAAACCACGGAATCGCGGGTCACGCATGAACGCGGGCTGTTCCATCGGATCAGCATCAGTAATACGCTCTCCGTCAGCCAGAGTGTTAATGGTCTCCGTTGCCACATCTTCAGAGAACGCAGGATTATCCATTTCAACGGCATACTGATTCTCGCCTTTCTTCACTACGGACGGTTTCAGGCCGGTGGCGCTGGCATTGCGGAAAACGTCGCTCCCCAGAGCACTTTTTTCATCCGTGAAATAACGGTTGTCCGGACGCACCTTTTCAATGCGTTCTGCTGGTCTGGACGCACCACTCTCGTTAATTTCAATACGAACTTCATCCGGATCGCGGAACCGCACCGTCGGGTAAATACTCCCGTCGCCATCATCCGCATTTTCCGGCTGTGGCTGTGCCTCCGGTCTGGCCTCCCGCTGAGGGCGAAGCACATCACGTATTGCCTGTAACTGCTGCTCTTCAGTATCAGTACGCCCTTCCTTCTGGCTGAGTTTTCGGTATTCCTCAAGCAGTTCAGGGCGCGGCTTCGCCTTCAGCTCATCCATCACCGCCTGTCGCTTCGCCTGTTCATCCAGTTCATTCAACAGCTGGCTGGCGGCTTCCCGGCGATGAACGGCAGACGTGTCTCCCTCATGTGCCATATCCGCATCAGCATACTGTTCCAGAAGCTGCTCGCGATTCATCCCCTGCATAGATTCACGATGCTGTGCCACCGGATCAACCGGTTCGGGTTGCGGAGCCGATTCGTCCTGAGGAACGCTTTCAGCCTCACGCATGGCTGCTTCATCTGCCGCCTGACGTTTTCCACGATATCCGGCAGCCGCACCGAATGGTGCCCCCATTGCAGCACCAAGGGCTGCACCTTCGATCGTTGCGTCAGCCACGCCCTCCCACGGTGACACATCCATTCCGGCGGTCTCACGCAATGCCGTGTTTTCCTGATAGCGTGAATAGCCACCCTGCGCCGCATTAATCGTCCCCTGTTCCGTGGCATTTCTGACAATGCCGCTTTTAACGGTCTTCGCCGTGCCCCGCATCGCCAGATTAAGCAACTGAGCATCGCCCAGTTTTGCCGCCATGGCATTCACAGCCAGCAATTCAGGATCGGTTGCCAGTTGCGCACGCACCTCATCGGCAACACGCTCTTTTGCCAGGTCCATTTTCTGGCGGTCAGTAAGCTGCGCGTGCTGCGGATCTGCATCAATTGACAAAAAGGTCTGCTGAAATTTCGGTGACTTCGCCAGCTCAGAATAATCCGCGTTAAGAACAGCATCTGCCGCTGCCATTGCACTCCGCCCTTGCGCACTGACAGTGGAATGGGTGATCAGGCCTGCCTGGAAAAAATCCGGCATTTTTTTATCGACAGCTTCGGCTGCCAGTGCTGTGGCTCTTTCCGGCTGCATCCCTGCCGCGATGTATTTTTTCTCCAGCCCGGCGGTCAGCACTTTTCGCAGAGTGACATCACCCAGCTTTTTAGTCACACCGCCTGCAACCATATCCGGTACAAGCGCACCAATCAGGTTAACCCCTTTCGCTACCCAGACCGCTGAATCATCATATCCTTCAGTCATCGGTGTATTCAGCGCCCGCTGCGCCCCCGGCGACATCTTGCCAGTCAGCCATTCATCCGAGGCTTTAGCGCCGCCACTGACTGCCTTGCCTGTGACCTTCAGACCTTTACCGACAGTATCAGTAACCGCATTTTTTCCATCAGGCAGAGTGTCGATGACCTCATCCGCCCCCTTGCTGCCACCGACAAAAATATCCTGAACAGTTGCTACTCCCGGCAGCCCCATACGGCTGAACTCATTTAAAATACGTGCCCCTGTTTTTACCGGGCTCTGAATCATCGCATCACCGAGTCCACGGGCCATTTCCCCTGTCCCCCGGACGGACTGGGCGACACCTTTCCCCATAGTTGGCAATACATCGCCCAGGCTGAACGACGTGCTGTTGTCCTTCCAGCGATTGGGATCGGAGAAAAACACATCATAGCTGTCAGTCTCTCCCGGCTGCTGAATGTTCAGGCTGTTGCGGCTCTGGTTGCCAAATTGCGCTTCAGGGCGCTGTTCATCGGAATAAGCCATACAGACTCCATAAAAAAACCCGGCACAATGACCGGGTATCAGGAAATAGTATTAACGGGAATGGTGAATTACTGCGCGTAATTCTGTTTCAGACCACGGATAAACTCAGATGCAGAGGCCGCGCTATCATCCCTGGCCTGTTCCCCCCTGGCCTTTTGAATACGGAGAAAATTCGCATACCCGTGTTCCAGCAATTTCTGATTCTGAGGCTCCAGCATTTCTGGCTGACGGGAGGCCACTTCTCTGGCAAATGCCTGCTTATCCGGATCATCACCCGCCCAACTGGTAATCCCTTGTTGAATTTTTTGCTGCTGAATTTGCTGCTGATACTGCGGCAGTCCCATCGAAGCATAATATTGCGTCACTGCTCCCTGCGCATCACCGCCGTCCTGTGCAACCTTTATCGCTACCTGGCTGGCTCCTTTCTGAAGTTGATCCGCAGAAAGTCCCTGCTGCTTCGGCGTGAAATAGCCGAAATTTTTCGAAATTTCCGCGAATTTACTGCGATCCCTGACAAGCTCAACAGCCTTATCAACAGGCACCGCCAGCACGGTTTGATCATCAGGATGTGCACTGCCGTATTCCGTAACGGGTTTATGTGCTGTAGAGCCATCACTGTATGTGAGATCAAGGCCGATAAGTATGTACCCTTCCTGCTGTGCCGGTACTATACTGCCAATCCTGGCCTCTTTTATCGTCTTTTTCCCGGTTGAATCGGGCATGCCAATACGCTGTTGCAGTTCCGGGCCAAACACCCCGGAAAGGACATCAAGATTCTCCGGCGTATTAAGTGAAGCGATAGCCCTGTCTGGCTTGTCATCAAAGATTTTTTGCAGGTTGTTCACGGCCTGACCCGCTTTCGCTACATAGCCATCATTCGCCATCAGCCTCAGCGGATTACCCTCTGACAACTGGCCGTAAAGACGCATTGCTGCATCCCGATCGCCAGCATCCACAGCCTTTCCAAGCGCCGCCATCACAGGCTGATCGCGCGCCAGCATATCGTTATACTCAAGCCGTCGCTGGTTGTATTTCTGCATCCGGAGTCGCTGCTGCTCCATACCCAGCGACGCATTCCGGTAATTCTGGTTGGCGTTAAACTCCCTTTCCTGCAGTGCATAATTACGGTCGTCGACTTTGGCTCTGTAATCAAAGTTCCGCTGATCAACGTCTTTATTATGTTCAAACTGCGACTGTGCAAATTCAAAATCGCGCTCGTTATTTTTCTGTTGTTGAGCAAGCTGTGCTTCTCGCAAACCAAGTTCCTTACGACGGGTCATTGCCTGGTCAACCGTGCTGAATCCGGCAAGTAAACCCTGTGCAAATCCGCTCATTCACCACTCCTTAAAACAAAGAACCAGCAATACCACCTATGACAGCACCAATAGCCGCACCGGGGAGACCACCAACAGCAGCGCCCATAGCTGCACCCGTACCAATTCCCGTGCCGATATTCTGTTTGTTCTGTGCTTTCTGTTGCGCCGCCATCATCTTGTTTGACGCCTCAATTTCTTCACGTCGTCTGTCTGCATCACTTATTCCCTGTAATGCCTCACGCCGTGACTGATTCGCAATATCCAGTAAACCGTATCCCATATTTCCTCCTTAAGCTGACACCAGTTGTCCGCCAACACTCAGTTGCTGTCTTGCAGGTGCAGAAGCCCCCGTCAGTATGTTCATCTGACGATCCTGCTCTGCTTCACGGATACCATTTTTCGCGCCAGCAATTGCCAGGGCATTACGTAACCCCAGCGTATTACTGTTGGGATTATCAGGTCGGTTAACGCCATATCGTGCCATCTGGTTATCCTGCGCCATCTGCGCTGTACGGAGACTGGAAGTGGCAAGGCCGCCCACCCGGGCAAGCTGCGCATTCATCAGGCTGTTGTTCTCGCCAAGGTCAGCCAGCCTTGCCACGCGGGGCAAATATCTGGTTCGCCAGTCGTCGTATTGTTGGCGTGTCAGCGCTGCTGACGTCTGCCAGTCACCCTGTGGGCGGGCTGCTCCTGAATAACCAGCCCTTGCGAGAGTTTCGTATTTACCGTACTCCATAATCACAGTCTCCAGTTCTGAGCCTGATGCTGAATGGCATTAGCGCCGGTGCCAGGTGTTTTAGCACCGCCACTTCCTCCGCTACCGCCAGCCTTATGCATCGCATATGCACCAACCGCACCCAGACCAGCGCCAACAAGAGAGGCTCGCCCCTGCTGTTTCGTAAACGCAGCCTGTGCGTCCGATTTAGCTTTTGCCAGACTGCTGTCTGCCAGCGAGTTAAAACTCTGTAACGCATCCGCCTTTTGACCAGAACCGAGAGCAGCAACATCCTGTAGCCCGGCAACATACTTATCTGCCTGCGATACCTGCCCCCGTGTGGTTGTGTCAATCTGCCCGGTTACCTGATCACTCTGGTTCGCATTCATTACCGCGTTAAAGCGACCACTGGACGGGTCAACACCGGACTGAGCAAGATTACCCGCCAGCTCCTTCCGTGCTTCGCCAAACTGTTTCTGATACCCCAGATTTGTGGTGCCAGCAATATTGTCGTACTGCTGCTCACTGTTAAGGTTATCGACCTTTTCCATGAAGTTATCTTCAGCCGGGCGGAGGATTTTTTGATAATCCTGCCACCCTTTCCAGGCCACTTCTTCCTGTGCTATTTGCGCTGCTGTTGGTTTTACTTTGGTATCACCACCGCCTTTTTTTCCGCCCATTATGGCTCCTCAGATAACAAAAAACCCTGCCGGGGCAGGGTCAGAATGTGAATTGCAATTGGTTTACACACGATAATGAATACAGTGGCAGTCAGACCGCTATCCTGAACACCATGAAGCCATCCTCATCACCCGGCATTCGCTCAAAGCCCAGACGTTTTCCCAGCCGGATAAATCCCCGCCTTGCCGTGTGGAATTCAGCCCAGCGTCCGCCAGCCAGACGGGTTAATGTCTTCACCTCCGGCAGATAACGCTCAACACCGGCACTCCCCGTACACACACCCAGCAACACCAGAACATAAGGGATACCGTCGTCACTGAGCACAGAACGCAGCACCAGAAAACCATCCGGTGCCTCAAAGCAAAACGCCTGCTTTTTAAGGCAGGCGTCTTTAACTTCATTCATAAATTCAGGGTTGCGGGAATTTCTCACAACACGCTGCATATACCGGAGAATTTTGTCGTCCATTCTCTCACCAGAAACGAGTGCCATATCGGCTGAACCTCAGCAACCAGTTGACGGGAACTTTCGTCCCCGTCGCGGTTTTCCTACTGCTTACACTGTAAGAACGCCGCAAACTCCGCCCCCCCCACAAATTCAGCCGGAGCTCACACAGCGAACCGTGTAACATCCAGATGGTGAAGATTACCGTCATACAAATTGTGACGGTGATGAGCGATTTTTGCGACATAGCGCTTGCCTCCTGAGTGGAGAGGCGCTAACCTTCTACTTGCTTAAGGTATGATGGTTAGGGCCTCGGGTTAAACAAAATGTTTGACTCGGGGCCTTTCCCCACATCAGGCCTTCAGGTTCACCTTCCAGCCATCAGCCGAAAGGCACCCGCGCATAATCTACGATTTTTGCCCTGCACGGGCAACAAAAAACCCGCCATCACAGCGGGTTATGACATGTTGTCGGGTATTACTCAGAATTTCAGGCCAATGCCTGCAAATAAACCATCAGTTTTCCAGTCGCCAGAGCCTGAGCTTTCATAAGTGACGTCCATAGTAACACTTTCATTGAAGTTAAATTGCGCGCCGACAGACCATGCAATAGACGTTTTTTTGGTGCTGTTACTTTCAGAAAAACTACCGGCACCATGATTAAGATTGTCGTTAATTTTCAAGTCAGTGGTGACTTTTGCAACCCCCATACCAGCCATTGCATACACACTGAGGTATTCGTTAAACCGCCACGAAGGACCGGATAGTAGACTCCAGTAATTAGCCCTGATATCAGTTCTCGCTGAAGCTGCCGGGTTTTTTACCTCTCGTGATGGAGCGGAAGGCTTAACATCAATAAATGCCTGCGCATTAGTCATGGAGCGCGCCCATGTAAAAGAGGCTATAACACCCAGTTCATCAGTTATCTCGTAACGATACCTGATGCTCATCCCCTGGGGGCTTTTGGCTGTGCCGTCATGCCCCCGGGCAATAGCATTTTCGTATTCACCTGATGAATTAAAATGGTTTACGTTTACAACATTCCTGAACGTATCCCGGTTATAAACACCCGCGTCTCTAACAAAATCCTTCAGCCCGGGGAAGCGTATGTGTGCAAACCCGAGAGATACCGTACTATCGCCTGATGCTGCATTTACCTGTGCAGTTAAGCAACTCATCACCAGAACTGCACACGCAAAAAATTTCATGATACTTTTCATTTTAAGTATTTCTCTGAATTAAAGGATGCGATGTCTGAAAGGAACGCTTTCGTTTTACACTATTAAAGTTTTTCTTACGCTAATCATATATTGAGGAACTAATAACCAGAACTTTATCTATATACGGCTTTCGGATATCCCATGTTGCACCACCGGAATAATGCTCACAGGAATATATTTTATTTCCTGTAGCACCAGTAGATGTGGTGTAAATCGGTCGGTCATAAGGTGTTCGTTTCCAGTTATAATATCCAACCAGTGCAGGCATAATTGCGCATGGATATCCAAGATCCTTCTCAAACTTGATATCAACTGGTATTAACTTCGCGTCAAGCAGCATCATTTCGCCATGGTAAATCATCTCACCCGACGGGTTATACATGGCGATACCATACTCAGAAGGTTGAGTAACCATATTCGCAAAAGCATAAACAGTCGTAACACCGGGATTCGTTCCCCTGACAATTTGATGAAGCCTTAAGGCATGATATCCATCAATCTGTTCATGCGTGTACATGACATCGGCCTTCTTCTCTGTTCTGATAAAGAAAAAACAACTTTTTCCTGACGGAATTGACGTTTTAAAAAAAGCCTTCTCAGTCGCCGGAATAGTTCCCTTATTGATCAGACACTGAGGCGTAAACCCCGGGCTTATCCACAAGCTGCCATCTGGTTTCGTAATGCTTAAACCATACATACAACTCACCCCCAGAATGTATAAATATATGACCCCATCCCCTGCTCAAGATTTGACCACGTCACCGTATTGCCATTAATGGTTATCTTCGGTACTTTCCGGTCCTTAAATACATTATTCCACGGAAATAATGAACAGACTGCCTGCAATGTTTTCCCTTCTGGTTTATTCGTATACGTTTTTGATCCCGACTCCGCCGTAAACCTGTCCAGGAAAAATATGGGAGTAAGCACGCCCGTAACATTAACGTTATTTCTGTTATAAATGGCAAAACCGTATTCCAATACTCACCTCCTGATCAGCGTAATCTGCCTATGCGAACAGCCAGTCGTCCATTCTGATCATAAACCTCAATTTTATCATTGCGGATCACCAGTCCTACATTCTGATTAGAGTAACGAATTGTCAGTTGCCCTTGTGACGTAACACTGAAAAGGCCTCCAATATTCAGGTTACCCTGAGAATCAACCTGAAAGTTTCCGTTCTGAATAACGGCACTCCGGATAACTGGCGAAGTGATACTTACCCCAGCTTTTACCTCATCCGCCACAACCTTCCGCGACACCAGTGTTTCAATCACCGCGCCATAAATCATCGCTTTCGGGATCACTACCTTGCCACCTGATACCGCAAACGGATAGGCTGTGTTATCCGGATTATTCGGGTCAAAGACAAACAACTGCGACGCAGAAATTGCAACCTGACTTACAGGCCTGCCTTCACTGTCTTTTCCGGCGACAATCCCGATCCCCGCAGTGATACCATCAACTCCCGCTTTTTTTGACCACATCGCAAGGAAGGCCTCACCGCCTTCTTTATCCAGTTTAGTGATGCGCTTGTCGACCTCATTAAGCGATTCACTGGTTGACGAATCCAGTGTGCTAATCCGGGTTTCAATACCAACAACCATTCTTGTCGTTTCTTCCCTGAGAGTCCCTACAACTTCGGTTGTCTTAATTGCAGCATCCTTTACAGCCTGCCCCTGCGCGTTTTTTATTTCTTTACGCAGCTCGGACACAACCGGCGACTTTGCAGCCTCATCGCGGATCTGGTCAATGATGGCCTTCACGCCGATCTGTGTTTGTGCCTGAGTGCCTTTTTCAGCATTCCATGGACCTTTCACTCCTGCCGCGTTAACAAAACGTATCCAGTAAAATCCCGACCAGCCAGGGTCAACCGGATCGCCGTAAACCTGCCCCGGCGTCGTGGCAACCAGCACTGCATCAGCAAGGTCATCCTCCGTACCCCGCCAGATTTCAGTCAGTGAATGTCCGCGATAATTAGGCATATCCCATTCAAGAAGAACCGAGCCAAATCCACCTGTCGCCTTAAAATTCAGCGGTTTTGTGGGAAAATCAACAGTCATTAAAGTACTGTCAATCTCAATACCCGGATTCAGTGCATATGAGGCACCACCCTGTGTACGACGTCGGGCAAGTTTAAGGCCAACCAGCTCTTCACGGGTCACAAAAGCATGACGACCGTCGCCACGCTGCCCGGTGCCAATTTCCATATTTTCCACAACAGCGGATAAATCCTTCCCCGCCCGCCACGGTTTTTTGCTCATATCGGTAACTCCGACATCGATGTACTCAGGGTTATTCGTTCCACCTGCCCAAATCCGGATACCATCACCTGCCAGTTTTGCCCGGTTGCTGCCGGAAGTCTCACCACACTTCCCTTAAACGTACCCGGCGCAAAATGAATAACAGGAACATCATCAGCCATAACGGTGATCCCCACCCGCTCAGGTGCTGGAGATTTCACCCTGATACAGGAAAAAGAGGTTCTTTCAGGCAATGAAAAAATTTTTGAATGCCACCTTATCGTGGACGGCAGAGAGCCCCCGGCAAGCACTGACATTTTGTCTCCTGTCACCACGCGCATCATATCTTTTGCGAGATCAACCCATGCGCAGTCAAACGGTGTACTGAGATAGCGGATATCCATGTTCACCGGGTTGAAGACAAACACATCCTGCTTACCATCAGGTTTCGTGTAACAGGCAATGTACTCACCACGCCATGAGTAAGCCACAATGGACGACGGATTAAACTGACTCTGCCACTGTTCTGGTGAAATGATTTTTTCCGTTACCACGGCTGTACTGCCGCCTGCATCAACCGATACCAGGCCATTTGTTCCTGCATACAGCACGAATCCCTCCATCGCCACCATACTTCTTCGGCTCAGGCATGCCTGCATGGAAGGGATTTTGGAACCAGAAATTGTGGACGGTGATACCCCACTGAACAAATAAGGCTCCCCCTTTGTCGCCACCACCAGTGACGTTCCCAGCGGACAGATAGCTACAATATCTTCTGCCGTCGTGTGACGATTCACTTCCGGCCATGCATACGGCAGATACGCTTCCGAAAACATCACTTCATTACCGGCAAACCCGGCGGCAATACCGTTAGCCATCAGGCAAAGGCCTGTCATATTCTCTGGCGGCGGCAGGTAATCCCATGTCGCCAGGGAAGGCCCAAGGTTTTTCGCCGGTATTTTGTCCGTGTAACTGAGCACGGATGCATCCAGTTCAGCCACAAGTAAAAAATCCGCCTCCCCTCCACCTGATGCAGAGCGATAAATCCGGCGACGTTTAATACTGGCATTCTGCAATGGCACCGGAGCCAGCGCCAGTTGTACCGCAGTTCCCGGAGTACGGAGTGTTACCTCCAGAGACGCCGGACCTGGCGGACCTTCTTCACCATAATCTGAGACAAAGGTTTCCGTATAAAACCGGGTTTCATCATCATTCGGGTTATCGTCAGAAACATCACCGCCCTGCTGGACAGTACAGACAGGAGCTGTCGTCGGCGCGGGGATCCCAAGACGATACGATGATGTCGGGTGATTCCCGTCCCCTTTTGTGGCAATAGTCGCATCCGTCACTTTAGGAAAACGCCCGTCAGTGTAGTAAATACGCCCGTGGGGGTCCTGAGCGATCGGACTGCGGATCACATCCACCACATCCGGCCATGCAAACCAGAAATCGTCACGGTAATGAAAAATTGTTTTTGGCTTAATTGTGAATGTTTTCTCAACCCCGGATATCTGACGTTCTGGTGTAATAACACCAAACCGGAAATGGCAGTCCTCCGCCAGTACAGCGGAATGCTCGGACAGCATGGATGTCACAACGCGCGGCATCATCCCACGCATCGTGGTGATATCGATATAGGGCATAGAAATTCCTTTGACTGCTTCAGGCTTAAAAATCAGGGGATTTATGATGGAATTCGCTAAAATCGCGATCGGTATCACTGCAACAGAGTGTTGCTATGATATTCTGGGCAAGACGTAACAACTCACTAATTGTTATCAAACTTCTTTCTTCTGGTCGGGGAGCATGTTGCTCCCCTTTTTATTGCATCATTACGGCAGCCACTGCACAGAGCGTTACCACTGCACCCAGCCACACAAAAATCTCCTGCTGTGTAGTGCTTCTTTACGTATTTCAGATTTGCCTGTTTCATGACAATTTATCAATTAGCATTAGCTAAACATTTTATACATAGTATACGATTTACATTATTTGAGAGCAGGTTGTGCTGTCAAATGCTCCAGCTCCAACCCAACGCCAGTTGTAGTGATGCCCTGCATGATACAATTTATACTTCCCGCTTTTCTTAATCCCATAAATTGGCATTATAGTTTCTTCCCCACCTAAATATGCTTTACCATGGCAAAGCGGAGTTGGCAAAGATTTGCAACCAGATAATAATATCAATACAGCTAAAACACATTTGTACATTATCAACTCCTTCTAAACCTTATAAACAGATATAGTTTTTCCGTTTTGATTAAAGAGCCAGTTTTTAGAAACTATTGCACTATAATGCCGAGTATTGTTTGCAAATGATAATGGTATGAATGAGATATTGGTTCCATCAAATGATAGAGTAAAGTTTTGATTAGGCCCGTTCGTTAAGCCCAGATACATCTTGGTAGAGTCTTGCGTTTGAGAAAGATGCGTAATTGAACAACCTAACAACGAACCATTTATTGAACCAGCCGGATTTTGTGTTTGCACACGGCTGGAAACGGCAGAGCCAGCACCTGTCGTTGTTGAGTTATTAGAATACCCTCCATAGTTATTGTTTACAGGAACAATTTGTATATTTGTTGCCTGAACTAAAACAACAAAATTTGAACGACCTACAGTGATAGAAAAGTCCTGTACACTTTTCCCAACCATTTGCGACATATAAAACGGTGTACTTAGCTTAAGTTTGGCACCTGCCGATTTCATTGACCTTTCACCAGTTACACTAACGGCAGAGGAGCCAACCCATCCGGAAGCAACCCCCATTTAACATCCTCCTGTCATTCGGACGATAACACCAACCATCTTCTGCCTCAGACTAATGGTTCTCTGTTCTCTGATTGTTTTATTATTTCTCTTTAAGGTCGCTAATCTCTTTACGCAGATTTTTTATTCCTTCAACTAACAGTGCAATAACACCATTATAATTTAATCGAAATCTCTCTTCACCAGATATGATATCTGTATCAGATGTAACTAACTCTGGTTGAGCCTTTAACGCATCCTGTGCAAATAATCCCACAGATTGTTGCCAATTGCCATCAGCATTCTGTATTTCATACAAATAACCCGTTAGCAAGTCAAGCTTCTCCAGACAATTATCTATTCGTATTGCATTTCGCTTGTTGCGTTTATCCGAACGGATCTGAACATCGTTAAATGAGCCGTTTCCGGTCACCGTCAAATTGCCATTAATACCACCATTAAAAGTTTGTGCCTGAGTCCATGTATTGGCAGTAGTAAGCAGTTCTGTTCCTTGCCCGGGGGCTCCTGTGTCTCCCTTCGGTCCCTGTGGCCCCGCCGGACCTGCTGGTCCAGCCACCCCCGGATCGCCTTTGTCACCTTTTGGCCCCTGTGCGCCTGCCGGGCCTGCGGCTCCCGTATCCCCTTTCGGTCCCTGTGGCCCCGCCGGACCTGTCGCACCGGCATCTCCTTTCGGTCCCTGCGGCCCCGCCGGGCCTCTCTCTCCTGCAGGTCCGCGTAGCCCCTGCTCTCCCTGAGGCCCTCGTTCTCCCGGCTCACCTTTTTCACCTGCGGGACCGGCTGGTCCGGTGTCACCTTTAGGTCCTGCATCACCTTTCGGCCCGGGTGGTCCCCCCGGGTCTCCGGGGGCTCCTTTTTCACCTCTGGCCCCGGTTTCACCTCGTGGACCAGCAGGCCCCTGAATCCCCCGCTCTCCTTGCGGCCCCACCGGTCCTGTTTCACCGCGTGGTCCTTGTGCGCCTTGTGGACCTGTTTCTCCACGAGGGCCTGCATCACCTTTCGGTCCGGTATCACCTTTAGGGCCTCTGGCATTCTCTGCCATACGCCTGGCCTCTTCAGCACTAACCGTAGCAGCCTCAGCACGTTTAAGAACGTCTCCGGCGGCCTCATGAGCCACTCTGGCGGTTTCAGCATGTTGTCTGGCATCATTCGCGTCTGCTGCCGCGGCCTTTTCAGACTCGCATGCCCGGGTCGCCGCTTCTGCAGCTTCACTGGCTTTTTGTCCGGCTTCAGCCGCCCTGCTGGTTGCCGTCTTTGCACTGTCAGATGCACTCTTCGCACTGGCTGCTGCACTGTCTTTTGACTGTGTGGCCTGAGTGTTTTTTGTCGCCGTGTCTTCATTCAGGCGACGAATAGTGGCAAGGTCATCAGCCACATTATTCTGTATCTGCCGGAAATCTGTCAGCAGTTCTCCGGGTATGCTCACCTCAACAAGACTGCGGCGTAACAGCATATTGAGCGTCACCGTACTTTCGGTCCCCTCAATACGCACACGTCCGTAGACAGCAGTCTTCCCTTTCACCGTCACCGAAACCGCATACTCCCCCGGATCCATCGTCATTCCGTAATATCCACCTTCACGGGTCACTGCCGACGCACTGGTGCCGCTGAGCGCATCCGGTGAAACTGTCAGCGCCGTCAGGGTAATATTTGCTCCTGATATCGCCTCACCATCAGGAGATTTCAGCGTCCCCGAAACAACAACACTCACACTCCACCTCCGTTAAACACTTTTTTACGGGCAGACAATGCACTGTCTGCCCCCTGTTTGATCCCAAGTTGCTCAACAAAACTCTGATAATGCTGCGCAGCCAGCCCCGATTCTGCGCCACCGGCAGCATCCTTACTGAAAGCGCGAAACAACATCCAGTCCACCAGTGGGTTAACATAAGCATCTTCCAGTGGAACTGGCGTATCATCGTCCTGCGTCAGAACATACACTGCCTCCGGTATCCGGCTTACCACTGCATCAATACTTATCTCTTTGTCAGGAGCAGGAAACAGCCAGAATACGCGCGGGGACAGGTCGTTGCTGATAAAACATTCAGGAATGCCCTTCATTGTGAGCCACTCAGGATACTGCGCATCCAGCACCTCCCGGGATAATGGTCTGACTGCACTACCGTCACTGAGGCATATCACGTCAAGAAGTTGTATTACACCATCGGGCAAAACCTGACGGGCGCCCGGAACACAACTGATTGTTTCCAGGCTTGCGCCAGCATCCGGTCTCGCCAGAATCACTGCCCTCACAGCATCATTGTAATAATCGCACAATTCCTGCAGGGGCCAGCGAACCATCATCGGGTCAACCAGTTGTGTATTCACACGTCCGATGATTTCTGTAATCGTCGTCATCAGTAAAACCTTTGTCTGCGGACAGGATTGCGGTATGAGGAGTACGGACTTGTCGCCAGTGTGTCGCGATATGCCCGACGGATACCCTCAGAAAACAGCACAGAGAAATACTGTGCGCGCGACGGGTCTGACCATGAAACCCCGGTCTGCATGAACAACCGTTCAAGCGCCCCTGCTGCCACTTCTTCAGACCATGCCCGCAGTTCATCCTGCACCTGACGGCTCCCTGCTTTCGGAGCAACGGCATAAAGCACACTCACCTCTCCGGGCGAACAGGCAAAATGCATTACCCGCCCCGGGCGGATTTCTACATCATGACCGGCAAAAAGCTCACGCCCGTCAGCGAGGATACGAATAATATGTACGCACTCTTCATTCTCCGCGTCATATGGCAGCACACAGTCCTCTCCAGCTGACGGTGACAGCGTGGCTTCACGGCGGCACAACAGGGACTGACGGCAGAATGCCACTGCCGACATGGATAACGCATCCGTCATCATAATGTTCAGCGGACCACTGATATGGCGACGGACATACGGTAAAAAATCAGTCAGTTCCGCCATGCTGTTCAGTCTCCGCAACACGACGGCGAAATGCCTCACGCACACGGATACGGAATGCATCAGCCGTTTCTTTCGGGTCTTTGTGAATATTCAGCTCTTCTGCCTCACACAACGTTGCCAGCCGTGCGGACGTGAGTTTGCTCAAATCCACATCCTGACCACCAACGCTAACCACAAAACTGTTCTCCGCTTCTGCAAGAGCAACCTGTTCTCTTTCCTGCGCCTGCTGTGCCTGCCGCAACTGCTCATCCTGTTGTTGCTTTTTCAGTACGCCATCAAGCTCTTCATGACGAACCCAGACGTCAGAAAAGGCCAGCAACTGCCAAGCAAACGCATTGTCAACATGCACCGGCTCAAGACGCGGGAACAGTGTACGACTCCCGGTAAGGGTATCCTTTTTCACGGGTTTGGGGCCGATATAGACAACGGCAATTTTTTCGCTCATATAATTCCCCGGGTAAAAAAGCCCGCATGACGCGGGCCAGAAGGTTTATATCAGTAACCCACCACGGTATAACGCAGCAGAACATTCAGGGTGCCGGTTGCAGCGGCAGTCTTAATGGTGACAGTAACCAGCTCCCCGTCACGCAGTGTGGTGTACGGCTCCACGGGCACATATCTGGCAAATTTTGCAGAAACAGCTTCGCTGTTATCGATGAGAACATGCTCACCGGACTTAATGCTGACGGTTGCAGTACCCAGACCGCCCGTTGAAACCAGTTGCAGTGAGTTGATACGGATACCAACTGGCAGTGAAAGAAGATGAATAACACTGTCCGCTTCCGCAGCGTTCACTGTAAACACACCTTCTGCCACCGACTCATTACCGTGCGTACCTGAATAAATCCGCTCACTCAGTGATGGAGCAAGGATAGTCTTTGCCATAATTAATGACTCCTGAAAAAGCCGGGCGATAACCCGGCATGGGGAAAGGAAAAATCACAGCTTCACTGCGGTATCAATGGCAATCACGCCGTGATCCTGCATCTTGCCGCTCTTCTCGGGGAAACGGATTTTTTTCAGACCGTTGATCCAGCTGATTGCTATCTCAGTACGGTTATCCATATCCGTTTTCTTCTCAACCATGTTGAAGTGACCGCCGCCCTTCTGACCGTACGCATTCGCCAGCGCCTGAGCCCCCAGCAGCATGGCACGGTCGATGTTGGTTGCAGCAGCCTTTTCTGCCATCGTTGCCGTAAGGTCATTGTTCGACACCATAACCTTTGACCCCTGATAGAAACGGATCGGCATCCCCGCATACTTACGGACCAGAATATTGCGCCACATCGCACATTCGCCTTTGAACAGCGGATGGTTAAAACCTTTTGAGCGGTTTACGGCACGCGTCATCATCTGGTTCCAGTCCTTGCCGGACGTGGAGGTGTACCAGTCATTCCACTGACGCGGCGTGACGTAGAGGACGTAATACGGATCTTCGCCATACAATTCATCACCGGACAGGCGTACCGGTTGTAACGGATGAGCCATCTCGTCAATAAACAACGAGAGATTATCGACCAGCGCAAGGGTGAACAGGTCAGACTGGTCAATACTCTCAAAACTCGTCGCATCCCCACCGAAAAAATGACGATCATGCGTCGGCGGCAGTACGTCGTTGATCATGATTTTTTTGAATTCAGGGTGATCTGCCGTTGGCAGAATGGTGTCATCAGCAACAAAATCACCGCGGGCACCGGCAAGATGCACTATCGCACACTGGTCTTGCAGGTCGTTAAAGTACGTACCCAGCAGCGTTCTGGCAGAGGATGCCAGGTTGAACTTCGTACGCTGCTGGCTCATACGTCCGCCCGCATCCACCAGGTGACGGCCCTGATTAATTTTCAGGGAAAAATCAGCATGGCTGAGGTCTTCACCACGGCCTTCAACGCGCTCATCCCCCATCGTCGGACGTTTAGAGAGTTTGTGCATGATGCTGAACGTCACTTCATCACCGGCCTGTTTGTTGAGGTCCGTGATTCGCACAACCGGTGCACCTGCACTGGTCTGCTTCGTGCTTTTCTTGTCAGGCGAAACTGCTTTTGGTGCATCCTGCTGTTCAGTGAGAATATTCACCATCGAGCGGTTTCGGTTGGCAGCCGTGAAAAGCGCCACCTGATACAGCTTATTCGCCTGGGCTGTTGTTACTGTGGTCATTACGTCAGTACTCCTTCAGTGGTTACCCGAGTTTTTCCAGAATCGCGTCAATTTCAGCGTCCGTCATGCCTCGCATGGCTGCTTCAATTTCGGTATGGGAAGCACCAAGTAACCGTTCAAAATTATCACCGGTTCCGACGGAAGCCGTGTTGCCAAGCTCTGACGGGGAAGCAGGCACTGCCATCTCCCGTTCAGCGGCTTTCACTTTTTCTTCTGCCGTTTTCCGGATATCCGTGTTGTCTGCCTTGTCATCAGAAGGCGGCTCACTGGCTTCACCGAAAGCGAGCTGCGTACGGCGGGCCACTTCGGCGAAACGTTCAGTGAGCGGTTTGTCTTTCCATACGGGGTCATTCTGGAGCTTCCCGTCGATGGATACGGCAACCGAGAAGCGATCCGGATCGGAGTTCTGCCACGTTTTCAGCACCGGCACGTCATTCATTGCATCAAGAACCGGTGATAAATCCTCACCACCATGACCTTCTGCCTGCTGTGCTGATTGCTGAACACGGGACTGGAGATAGTTATTTTTACGGATAAGCGAAGCCACCGCGTCACCAATTTCCGGATACATCTCCCTGATACGGGCAATCTTCTCATCAGAGATTTTTTCGTTTTCCGGTAACGGTGCGGGTTTCATACCGGCCTGGTGAATCTGAGACGTCAGCAGTTCAACCAGGCGTTTTTCTTCGGCTATCTGTCCCCGAAGAAGTGCGGCTTCCTGTTCGGCCCGCTGCTTACCGGAACGTTCAGCCTCAAGGACTTCATAGGGAATGACGTGTTTACCATCGCGGGTGAGCACACCCTTCTCCTCCGGCTCCTTCACGTCCTGCGTCTGCTCAGCACTGGCATCCGGCGTCGGTGCCGCAGTGTTATCGCCCGTCTGTGTCTGTGCTGCCTCATCCGCATGATTTTCTGTGGCGGCCTCTGTCACGCCGTCCTGTTCGTGACCGTCAATATCCACATCCCCAAGTCCTTCCAGCATTTTTTCCAGTTGTTCCGGGGTTTCTTCACCTGTAAATTCAAAATCCATAAATAACTCCGCATGGTCTGTTTATCGGACAGATCCGAATGGTTGAGTAAATAAGGCTTATCGCTGCCCCCGCGAATAAGCGCACCGCTCCCGGGACGCTTATCTCCGGAAACAAAAAACCCCGTACGATGACGGGGTTCCGTTAAGTTCAGGATATTCATAGCGGCAATTCATGCATCCGCTGTTGTAGTGTATGTAGCATCTGTTGCTGAAGAGCTTCCTGCTCCTGTTCCATATTCTGTATGCCGGTAATGATTTCTGCCGTATGCGCCTGGTTGAGCGCATCCACATAACGCTGTCCCTGTGCCGCGGCGACATCCCGTTGTGCGCCAGCATTATCCCGTTGCGCAGCTGCCTGTGCCCTGGCAGCTTCTGCTTCCAGTTTAGCCACCCGGCCTGCCATTTCGCGCATCTGCAGTTCCTGTTGTTGCTGCTCCTGGGCCTGTTGCTGCTGAGCGGCCTGCTGCTCTTCCGGGGTCATCTCATCCGGTGATTTTGGTGTCCCCAGCGCCGCACGAATACGTTCGACAAATTCCTGTTTCTGCGGCACATCCAGAAGGTTAACCCACAGGTCGAGCACGACGGCCTGCACCTGAGGTGGCAGCCCCTGAATAACCTCTGACATTCGCTGTGCAAGCTGTGCCTTAAACGCCGGTGTCTGCTGAACAGGAGCCAGCGCAATATGTGTATTTAACCTTGAAATATCATTGGTCAGTTCACCATTATCACCTTCAGCATTGAGAACAATGGTCTGGCGACGCTGGCGATCATCACGATTAATCACCACCGCATGATTACGCCGCTTTTTCAGGCCATCGAGAAGATAAGCGAGCAACAGCCTTCCCACCTGCTGGCAGGCAAACTGGTAGTTATCGTTGATTTCGGCAAGGGTTGTGGCTCCCTGCTCCACCAGGTTGCTGATCGCCACGCCGGACGATGCATTTGAATCCTGCCCGAGAAATGCGGAATAAACCCCCATCGTGTCCTGGATAAGTTTTTCCGACTCCTGCATGACCTGAAACTGCTGGCTGGCAACCTGAAAATCCTGTTCAACCCGGAAAACATCAGCAACGCTTTTCTGATTTTTTCGGGCCGGATTCAGTTTAATAATGCCATCCGGACGCTCGATCTGCTCCATCAGCTCGTTGTCTGACAACTGGGTGGCATCCTCGTCCATAATCACGCGTTTGGCCTGAAGCAACCACGTCAGTTTTATACGACGAAAATTCACCTCATCCTGTGCCGGAATGGCCCGGGAAATCAGCCCGTAAGGCTCCCCGGTTTTATCCTTCCGGTATCCCCAGAAGGGAACCAGCGGGAACATCCCCTGCGGCGCACTGCAGGGGCGATCCACAATAAAGTGCGGTCCCACAAACCAGGCTTCACGAATACGACTTACCCGCCCGACTCTCACCTGCACCCGCCCGGATGCCACAGCCACCGCATGCATCAGATTATTTTTATCAAAGGCCACCACCCGTCCATTACTGAGTTCAATCACCGGAAGACGCTCGAATGTACGGTAATAAACCACCTGAAGCAGCACACGACGGCGTTCACGCTGAAGCCATTCGTTCTCCTTACGATCCCATGACTGATACTCTTCCCATGCACTCATCAACGGACTGGGCTGGCCTTCAGTAACCGTGGTATCGACAAAACCACGCCAGTCATCAATGGCATAATCGATAACCTGAGTCATTCCCGGGAATGTGGCTTTTGCCTCATCGGTATCCATCCAGCGGCGGCGCATCAGCCAGCGGCAGTCACTTAAATCAGCTTCCCGGCTGAGCCAGTCCCAGAACACTTCATTCCGGCTGACAGTAGACACCTTAAACTCAGGCCCGAACGGATCGCTGTTCCGTCTGACCTCCACCCAGCTGAGCCCCGCCTTGATTTGTTCCGCATAGGCATCAGAGCGGGCTTTATTCATATTGCCAAGGCGGCATGCATCGGCAAATTCAGCATTAATAGCTTCAGCCAGTTTTTCAGTTTCATCATCTGGCTCGTCTGACATCACCACCAGATCAGTCCGTGTTTTGGCCTCCATTCCCAGAACACCATCAACGGTAGGCGCGATGAGGTTATGGATAGTCATCGGCTGACCGCGATCTTTCAGTACCTGAAGAACTTCTGGTGGCAACTGGTCACCATCGTAATACGCACAGGCCTTGTTTGCGGCATCGCGCCATTTAGGCTGACTGTCAATATCAGAACAAAGCGCCTGTAACTGGCGCTGAGAAAAACGCGGCGTGGCTCCGTTGTCGTTTTTCGTCGCCATGGTATTAGTTTCATTTTTCATCAGTGAGCCATCCAGTGTGTGGTTCTGCGTTTATCCGTTTTCTGTCTTACCCTCACCGGCATTCTGGCGCGCATCTCCTGGGCAATCATGTAGCTCATAAGCTGATCATCAAAACAGCCTTCCTGTGCATTCATGGAGCCTTTCGCGTCATAAACGTAGGTGTTCATTTCTGATAATGTGCCCGTCCAGCGGATCCCCGACAGGCCGTTATTCAGCAGCGTTTTCATTCCCTCAGTCAGGACCGGTTTACTCTGGCGGGTTGTCAGCCAGCCAAGACGGGGCGTATCGTCGTCATATGCCTAGTCAAGGTGCTGTTCGTTGTAGATATAACGCGTCGGATAGAGTTCCCGGAGTTTCAGGATAACGGCATGTCCGTGATTGTTACGCTCCGGCCCCACAAACGCGTTGTTGTACATACGGCAGACCTGCGCAATGAGATGAGCGAAAAGCTCCGCATCGAGATGACCAAACCAGTGGGCTACCTGCTCACCATTACTACATCTGATGATATCCAGCGATGAGCGGTCTCCGTGCTCCAGCCCCTCAGCAGTATCCGCTCCGCATACATACTCTTCATCCGGATCCGGTAGCTCCCAGACCAGCAGATAATTCATCAGCGTCCGGTGCTGTTCGGCTTTATTCCCGTCACGCAGAGACTGCGCTTTGGTCTTCGTTCCTGTAACCGGTTCAATGTCATAAACAATCAGCGGTGGCGAACAGAATGACTCTGCCTGCAGCGTGCTTTCCGCACTGAACACCCGTCGTCCGGACGTCAGAAACGCCTCCTGTGGTGTTGAGGGAAACTCCTGCTTCATTTCCTCACGCTGTTCAGTTTCCTTGCAGATGTACCAGTGTTTCTGCTCATCGGTAAGCGTGATGTTCATTGCTTTTTCAACCGCAGAAAAATACGCTGTTTTTTCCCGTGACAGCTTAAGTCCGCTTTCCGGCACTCTGGCGCTGTATTTGAGATCCTGCCACCAGGCGTAAAAATGGAATTTATAATCCTGTGGCGTCAGCGCCAGCCCTGATGCAGTGATTTCCTGTGCCCGGTTACTCATCTCGTAAAAATCGCCACCCACACCTTCAGCAGTGGATTCATCAAAAATAATGCACTCATCAGAGACGGCATTAAGTGTACCGGTTCGCAGCTCTTTCGCCTTAGCCGGATATTTTGCGCAAATTTTGCCGTGCTCTGAGATATGCAGGCGCTGCACCGTACCTGAACGGAATGAGGTTGCCACCTGGATACTCGAGCCGTGCCCAAACAGGATATAGCCACCGCTGGCTCCGCTACGACGTTCAACGATGGTGAATGAGGCTCTCAGCCAGTCAGGAAGATGATCAAACGGTACAGCAATTTTGGTGCGGAAAATTTCACTGGCAGCCTGTTTATCCTGAGCGACAATCCCGCATTTGAGATGCGGTATGAATAATGCCTGGTCGAGAAGATAAATATCAATGGCCGTGGAAAACCCCAGCTGGCGTGCTTTCAGGATAATATTTTTATTGTGCATGCTCCGGAACAACTGGCGCTGCGCCGGTCGCATTCTGAAGGTGACCAGCTCACCTTTTTCGTTCTGTATCTTGTAGAGATGATTGAGCCGCCACCAGGGATTGCTCAGTTTAGTCATGATGAACAGACGTTGTTCGGCCTCTGTCATTTCTGACGGTTCATCACATCGCGGTTCATTCTTCCGGAATGTCATCCAGTCTCCCCGAATTACTCATTTCATGCAGCGATGACACGATGTCACTGACAGGCGTAACAACGCCCCGACGCTGGCTGGTCAGAATATCGGTTTCCGCTCTGAGTTTATCTCTGGCAGCGTTGGTTCTTTCCCGGTCAGCACGAAGTTTTGGTGCTGTTTCAGCCAGAACGTCCAGCGTCAGCAATGAGCGTTCAATTGACTCGATACGGGCAATATTCCGGTCAAGAGCCTGTTCAGCTTTGAGTATTTTGTCGTACAGAGCAACGCGGGTTTCCACGTCAGCCGCCTCTTTCAGGTCGGCGAACATTTTTTTCAGTGTTCCTGTTACTGAAAGTGCGCGGGCCCGGGTAAACACCAGTTCATCGGCAAGTTCCATTCCGACTGCATCATCTATGAGGTTATCTGCCTCGAGATACTTCGCGTATCCACGGTGTCTGACGGCGTGGGTGTTACGCTGAGAAAAAGCATTTGAAGGTGGCAAAAGTCTGGAACCACGAGTCCGTTTCGTTTCTGCCAAATTTGCGCATTTTTCATCACAACCATCATCGCCTGAAGGCTCGTCATGACTGGAGTTGCCGTCAGATTTCTGCGCACTTTTTTGATCATCAATTTGCGCATTTTTCTGCGCACTTTTCTCTGTATTTCTGGGGGAGTGTTTGCGCAGTTTAATGTACCGCCGAGCCGTGTCATAACTGATATTGTTCTGACGGCACCAGTCCTGAAGCTTTATGCCGGTTTTGACATGTTCGCGTCGAAATGCCTGCTCCAGCTTTTTCCAGTCCAGCTTTGCCATGTCACCTTCTGACGTTCTCTGTTAAAAACTGATGCACAATGACTGCTGTAAATTTTCAGATTTCACACAGCAGAGCCATGTCTGATTAATGTTTAACCTTATTTAGGTTATATCCGCTTCATTCCACTACAGCACCAGATAGGCTGCCTCGCGGATAAATGCCAAAGTCTCCTGATATAGAAACCCGTCGCCACATCGAGCGCTGATCAACATTTGTATATTCACTGCGACAGAAAGAATTTATTTTATTGAATAGTTAGAAATACAGAATTGCATGCTTTATAAGCATTGACGCACACTTCATTTTTAGCAATATATTCTGTTCTCATAGACGATCAGCCCTGCATGCACTGCCGGACACCGTCGGCAATTTTACAGACCTAAGAGGCAATACCAAAAAGCTAACGCGCTTTATCAAGACTTGAGCAACCAACCAATAAAAAAAGCACCAGTACCGCTACCAATGCCCATTTCGTCGTTGTTCACAGCATTCTGTGTACCCACTGTATTTCGCGTCATATCACCACGTCAGACAATCCTTAAGGATTACATAAGATTTACGCATAATAATGCCCATTTTCAACACAGACAAGGGAATTTATATGTTAAATCAAACGCTAACAAAATCTCTTCTTATATTTTTACTTGTCATAATCGTTTCTGTATCCATCATATACATTGTAAGAACTCCAGTCAGACTTGATGTGAACGATGTCACTGAGATTAACCAGAAACATCCCATTATTTTTCTCATCCGGCATGGGGAAAGATGCGATCGCTCCCAAAGAATATGTCTTTCAGCACATGAGGGAATCACAGTAAACGGAGCTAACAAAGCTCAACAATATGGAGATAAATTCAGAAGAATGTTTCCATACTACAGTCTCTATTCTACAGACACACTCCGAACAATGCAGACAGCCACTTTTTTTTCGGGAGGTAAGACAGCAACTATTCCGGACATATCGACATGTGATGATAACGCAGTAAATAATATCCTTAAAATATCAAAATCAGATCATGTTACTGTGATTTTCACACATAATCACTGTCTGTCCAGAATTGCAAAAAAAATGAATGGATGGAGATTTAAACCTGATTATATGGGCACACTGGTTCTGCATCGGGAAAATCACAATCTGATTCTCGACGGACATTTAAAACCAAACGAGCTTACCCAGTGATCCATTTGTTGATAATGCACTGGCATTGATTCAGGTTATATCTCTCCTCATAAAAAAGGCCAGCGATTGAGCTGGCTCTGTTAATCGAGGCATTGCATCCTGATGTACTCCTGCAGGTAGTTAACCTGCGCGGTTATCTTGTCGATTCCACTTCGGAGACGGTAATAATTGAGTTCAGCATCTGCTGTAAGTCCTGAGCTTTCTCCATCGCCCATGCCGCTGGCTCCGGTCGTTGACTTTGCACAGGTGGCGGCGACTTGCAGGCGCTTACGCCCAGCAGAAACATCAGCACGGAGACTTTCAATAGTCGCGTTAGCATCAGCAAGCTCCCTGGTGTATCTGGCATCGAGTGCAGCAACATCACGCTGGCGCTGCTGTATGTCAGCAATGGTGGCGTTCGCCTGGCTGAGTTTTGTCTTCGCATCATCTCGCTGCTCTTTGTAGGTGATGGCGTTATCACGGTAATGGTCTGTTGCCAGCCACAGCGATCCACAACCAAGCAGCAGGACAATAAGCACGCCATACAGCACACGATTCATATCACCACCAACGGATTGCCCAGACCAGAACAGCAATTGCCACAATACGAATGGCAAAAGCTGCCGCTCTTGTTAAATCCAGACTTGCTGGCGTCTTGAACCGCCCCGGGAATCCTGGAGACTAAACTTCCTGAGAAAGAGGTAAACAGGATGACTAAAAATACTCGTTTTTCCCCCGAAGTCCGTCAACGGGCAGTCCGTATGGTTCTGGAAAGTCAGAGC
>OLIQ01000209.1_pt1 | contig 32081 bp, 29 predicted proteins | sample 1609631 | NCBI WGS metagenome assembly OLIQ01 (sample SAMEA4350114, study PRJEB24818) | metagenome | biome: human; feature: gut; material: faeces | place: Denmark | collected 2013-09
ATGAAAAAGGTTTCGATCGAATCGTCGGCATGGTGGGCGATGGCGATGGCCGTGTAGCCGTGCTCGCGGCTCAAGGCGTCGAACCATGCGTAGCGCAGCCGCCGGGCGGCCATCTCCATCGACTCGCCCGTGCGCTCCATTTCGGCCCTGGTCTCGAAGCGCCTGTTGTAGAACGCCGCGCCGTGCTTTTTGGCCTCGTCTTCCACCAGCACTTCGTCCTCGTCGCTCTCTGCGCCGCGCAGCTGGAAGTTGCAGTGGGCCACGCCCACCCGGTAGCCGCAGCGGGTGAACAGCGAGAGCATGACCATCGAGTCCACGCCGCCCGAGACGGTGAGCAGGATACGGTCGTCGTGCGTGGCGAGGTCGTTCTCGTCGATGTAGCGTTGAAAAGAGTCCAAAAGATTCATAATATGTTCACTTCAGTATCTATTTCGATGCCGAATTTTTCGCGGACCTTCGCCTGCACCGTGCGGGCGAAGGCGATCACCTCGCCGCCCGTGGCGCCGCCGTGGTTCACCAGCACCAGCGCCTGCCGCTCGTGAACCCCCACGCTTCCCTCGCGGTAGCCTTTCATCCCGGCCCGGTCGATCAGCCACCCGGCGGCCAGCTTTATGCGGCCTTCGGGGGCCGCATAGTGCGGCATGTCGGGATATTCGGCAAGGAGCCGTTCCGCGACGGGGGCTTCGACCACGGGATTCTTGAAGAAGCTGCCCGCGTTGCCCAGCACGGCCGGGTCGGGAAGTTTCGCGCGGCGGATCGAGCAGATCGCCTCGCGGATGTTGCGCAGCGTGGCGCCTCCGCGGGCTTCGACCTCGCGCTCCACGTCGCCGTAGCCCAGTTTCGGACGCGGCGTATGCGAGAGGCGTATTTCGATGGCTGTGATGATCACGCGCCCTTTCAGGTCGTGCTTGAAGACGCTTTCGCGGTAGCCGAATCCGCAGTGCGCGGCGTCGAGCGTCAGCAGGTTGCCCGTTTCGACGCAGTACATCTCGACCCGGCGGATCGCGTCCTTCGCTTCGCAGCCGTAGGCCCCGATGTTCTGCACCGGGGCGGACCCCGCCTTGCCGGGGATCAGCGAGAGGTTTTCGATGCCCCACAGACCGCGTTCGACGGCCCATTCCACCAGGTCGTCCCATTCGACGCCCGCCTCGACGCGCAGGCGAACTTCGTCGCCGTCGTCGCTCAAAAGGGCGATCTGCCGGGCCACGGGGGTCAGCAGCACGCCGTCGTAATCTTCGGTGAAAAGGATGTTGTTGCCCCCGGCGAGCACCGTCCACCGCCCGGGAATCCCCGCGGCGAAAAACGTGCGCAGATCCTCGGCCGTTTCGAATTCTACGAGGCGTGCGGCCCGCTGGTCGACGCCGAAACTGTTGCGCCCGCGCAGGCTGATTTGGTGAAATTCTCGAATCATGGTATGCAAAGTTAGAAATTATTTTTAACTTTGAGATTCAAACCTGAATAACTCAATGGTGTGGCTGATCTGCATACTGCTGTCCTTGCTTGCGCTGATCCGTTTTTTTGGCGGCGATTCCCGGCGCAAACGTCGGAGGCACCGCAGGTTTGGCAATCGGTGACCATGTAAACGATAACAGAATATGTTCGACGAAAAAGATTTGCAGCAAATCCGGGAGCACGGACTCACTCCCGAACAGGCGGAGACCCAGTTGGAGAATTTTCGCCGCGGATTCCCTTTCCTGAATGTCGTGCGGGCCGCATCGCCGGGCGACGGCGTGCTGGTTGTCGGCGCGGCGGAGGCCGATGCCGCCGTGGAACGCTATGAAAAAGAGTCTGCCGGACTGGGGGTGGTGAAGTTCGTGCCCGCTTCGGGGGCCGCCACGCGCATGTTCAAGGAGCTGTTCGAGTTCGTCAACGACGGCAAACGCGGCAAGGGCATCGACACGCTGCTGGAAAATATCGGGAAGTTCGCCTTCTGGCCCGAACTTCGCGCCGTGCTGCCCGCCGGGGCCGACGACCGTGCGATCGTGAATGCCATCGTCGGCGACGGGCTGAACTACGGCCGCAAGCCCAAGGGCCTGGTCACCTTCCATGCCTATCCCGAAGGGGCGCGCAAGGCCGTCGAGGAGCACCTGGTCGAAGGGGCGGCCTACGCCGCGGCCGGAGGCGTCGTGCGCATCCATTTCACCGTCTCGCCCGAGCACGTCGCGGGCTTCGAGGAGCTGCTCGCCGCAAAGGTCCCCCTTTACGAAAAGCGGTTCGGCGTCCGTTACGAGATCTCGTTCTCGGTGCAGAAACCTTCGACCGACACCCTCGCCGTGAATCCCGACAACACGCCTTTCCGGCAGGACGACGGCACGCTGCTGTTCCGTCCCGCGGGCCACGGGGCGCTGATCGAAAACCTGAACGAGATCGACGCCGACCTGATCTTCATCAAGAACATCGACAACGTGACGACCGATGCCCGCCGCGGGGACACGGTCCGTTATAAAAAGGTGCTTGCAGGGGTTCTGCTCGACCTCCAGGGGCGCGCCTTCGAGTACCTCAAGGCCCTCGAAGTGGGTGGCGCCGAGCTGGAACCCATCGCCGAATTCATCGAGAAACAGCTCTGCGTGAAACTCCCCGCCGAGTACGATTCGGCGCTGCTGCGCGCCGTGTTGGACCGTCCGATCCGCGTCTGCGGCATGGTCCGCAACGAGGTGTCGCTTATACACATCGCCGAGCCCACGAGGCGGACTCCTATCTCGTATGCCGTCTTCTGCTTGAAAAAAAAAAAGGCTGTACAAACCTTGAAAAACTTGTAATCTTAAATCCTGACTGTGAGATTGAAGACGGCAGAATTCTTCCAAAAGCAGACCCTAATGCCAAGTATAATACATATAACAACAAACTTATTAATATTTACTGCTATTTCAGGTCTGATAAAACTATTCCTAAACAACGCTTATTTGGCTTACAGGGTTGCAGTAAGGTATTCAATGCTCTTGGCGGCAGTTATACGGGCAAGGACTTTGATAAGTGTATGCACGACTTAGCAGAGGAATCATACGAATAAGTCTAAAAATAAAAGCACAGCTCAGGCTGTGCTTTTATTATGCCCGTCAGAAGATTGACGGAATATATAGATTTTGGTATAATGTACTCGCACACGAAAGTGTGTACATAGTGCATACTACATAACGGTAGGCGGTTGTTCCCTTAACCTCTTTGAGGTGCAGGGATACATAAAATTTTCTTTTATCCCTGCTTTCTTAATGAAAGGAGGGATACGATGATGGAGTGGAATGATTTCTTCCAAATGATTATTGCAGTTACAAACATACTGCTTGTCATAAATTCATATCGCAACAATAAAAGAAGATAACCGCCCTGCTCTCCAATAGGACGGTTATCTTTATAACAAAACTATCGGGAACAACCGCTTATCGGTATGCTCTATGTTTATATTATACACTACATATTAAAATATGTCAAATACATCATTCGACTGCACAGCTTTGGCTGTGCTTTTTTATTGTTCAAAGGAGGTACATATGATAAAAGTAAAAATCACAAAGAATGTCATTAACAAAAGCGTAAGCCCTCTTGGAAGTGCAATGACTCCACGATTGATTGTATGCACTGTACTTGGCTTAGCTGCTGCTATTGCAACATTCTTTGCGTTAAAAGACAGTATAGAGTTCAATGCACTTATGTGGATAGTCTTTGCAGAAATAGCACTATTTGTTTCTTTAGGAATACAGATAAACGGAGTAGGTGTATTAAATCTTTTGTTCGGCAAACAGAAAGATACACGACCATTTAACAGAAAGGGAGTATTTAACGATGAAAATGAATCTATTTTCTAATATATTTTCTAAAAAGCAAAATAATATTTTTGGCAATATAAAAGCAAAAGTACCAAAAACAGCTCAGGATACTATACCATTTATAGAAGCCTATGAAAATGGACTTTTTCTTACCGGCGAAAATACATACACATTGATTTTCGCTTATAACAACATAGATTATTTTCTTTTCAGAGATGACGAAAAGGAAGATATATATGAAAAATATATGCGTTTACTTAATACTCTGCCGTCAGATATAGAATATCAGGAATTTACGATGAATACCGAGGTTGATTCTGATGTGCTTTATAGAACACTCTTGCCGAATAAGGATTCGGAAGAAAAATATCCTGATATTGCAAAGGACTATAAGAAAGTCATAGGAAGCTATATTGAAAATACTTCCGCTGCTGCGGCTAAGAAAATCATGCTTATTGCAATGACCTATACACCTCAAAACAAGATAGATAACGCAAATATCCTTTTTAAGTATTATCAAAATCTACAGCAGCTATTTACAAATCTTCATTCAGAAACGCACCAACTTGGGGCTGAGGAAGTGTTTGAAATTCTATACAAGCTGTACCACCAATTCAGCAATATTCCGTTTATGTTTCCTAAAAATGTCTTATCGACAGGTGGCAGAATTAAGGATTATATTGCTCCGTCAATATTCGTATTCAGACAGAAGTGCATTGAAATAGGTGATTCTTATACTCGTGTGCTGTTTGTAAAAAGCTATGACCGTAATATCGATGATGAATTTATTCATGACTTACACGATAATAATGAAAAAATAGTAATATCTAAACATTTACGCAGGGTAGACAAGGGTGAAGCTGCAGATATGGTTAAAAAGAATTTAAATAGCCTTGAGGGCAGCATACAAAAGCGTATGGAGATAAATCATAAGAATGGTACTAATTTTATTCCATATTCATTAAGTGACAGAGAAAAGGAGCTTAAAGACCTACAAGACCGTCTTGGCGGAACAGGCTGTGAGCTTTTTGAAGTATCAATTTTTATAGCTGTTACCGCAAAAACGGAAGATGAATTAAATGAGCTTACCCGTTATGTGCAGAATAAGGCTAAGTCACATCAAGTGGTGCTTGACACTCTCACAGGACAGCAAGCTAAAGCTCTTGATGCTGTTACACCATTTGCATTAAGTAAATTTAACTCAAAGTTTAATAATAACATAAAAACATATCTCCTTAGCGATGCCGCCGGAGTTATGATACCGTTCTCTCATGTTGACCATTTTGCAGAGGGCGGTATTTTTTATGGAGAAAATCAGATTACAAAGTCAATTATAACTCTTGATAGAACGCAGGAAATGAATGCTAACGGTTATATACTTGGCTGTTCGGGTTCGGGTAAGTCTATGTTCTCAAAGGCTGAAATGTTTGATGTTTTGCTAAAATATCCAAATGATGAGATTATTGTTATTGACCCAGAAAATGAATATAAACCACTTGTTAAGTACTTTGATGGTTCAATTCTTAAACTTTCCCCGTCATCACCAACAAAACTAAATATTTTTGATATAGATTTGACGGTATCCGAGGAAGGTACATCAGCAATAGCAATGAAGTCAGAAACAATTATGACTATCGTTGAAACAGCAAAGGGTCAGGAACTTACAAGTAACGAGATAACAATTATCGACCGCTGTGTAAAACTTGCTTATCAAAAGTATATTCAGACAAATGGAGATGAGCGACTTCTTCCAACCTTTGAGGATTTTTATAATCTTCTATTATCTGCACCAGAGCCTGAAGCACGCTCACTTGCTGTTACACTTGAGATTTATGTTAAAGGTTCATTCAATATCTTTTCCGGCAAAACAAATATTGATACAAATAAGCGTTTTATGGTATTTGATATTGCCCAGATGGGTGAACAAATTCGTGCTGTAGGCTTACAGGTTATACTTGAATATGTATGGCAGAGAGTTGTTGCAAACAAAAGGCGTGGAGTTCGTACTTGGGTATGGATTGATGAATTTAGTATTATGTTTAACGACGGTGCAGGAAGAACAACGCATAAATCAGGAGAATTTTTCTCAAAGGTTTATAAGCGTATCAGAAAATACGGCGGTGTTCCAACAGCTATGACACAGAATATAACGGAAGTCCTTGAATCTTCTCAAGCTCGAACAATGCTTGCTAACTCGGAATTTGTCACATTGCTTCAACAGAAAAAAGAAGATTTGGACGCCGTTTCAAAGTTATTTGCTCTATCTCCATATCAACAGCTGCCATTGAAATCCGGCAAAATAGGTACAGGTATAATTGTTTGCGGTAGAAAGATTATTCCGTTCGAAAAGATAATTCCAGAAGATAGCTTGATGTACAAAATATGCACAACAAAATTCGATGATATTCGATAGGAGGTTATTATGTTTGGTTTTGGCGAAAGAAAGATTAAAATTAACCAACTTCCTGAAGAAAAAACAGAAACTAAACCTCAAAGTAAAACTGAGCAAAAGCTTACATATACAGAAAAAGAAACGGAAAATAAGGATAATAGCCATGATATAAAAAGCTATAAGCAGCTCGATAAGCTGCTTATGAAGCTTTATGATATATCAGCTTTATCAGTTTACTCTTATGATTATCAGCAAGATTTCATTAAGCCTAAGCGAATATATGGTATTGAAATATCAAGATTAAGCATAGAAAATTATCTGTCGCTTAAATCTCCAACTGTAATGCGTAAAGCTACCGGATTTGATGATGCACCTTTGTATCGTGCAAGATATATTTCAAAATATCGTGCTGATAACAAAGAATATCTTGTTATTATGTCAAGCACTCGCTTTGAGGGATTTTCTATTCCAGATTTGATTAACATACCTGTGTTAATAAAGAATGCAATATCTAATATAACGGGGTGAATTAAATGAACTTGGTCATAGCCTGTGACAAGAGAATTCAGAAACAGGTTTCTGGATTTAAATTTAAAGAACATAATCATAATGTTTTAGCGTACATAAATGAGATTGGTAGCAACTTTGCAGATAGAATTGAAAATAATCTTCCACATATTTTGGTCATATTTAACGGCATTAGTGATAAAGATAATGTCATTTTCGGGGAGCTTGAGCGTATGCTTAAGCTCCTTCCGCATTTGCGTATTATATATGTTTATGGCAAGCCCGATGTTGATTTTGAAGATACAAAAGAAAAACTAACAGCACTTGGTATATATGACATTTTATTGACAAGCTTAGGTGACATAAAATTCAAAGATAATTTATTGTCTGTTCTTGATAAAGGTATGAGTGCAGAAGATTTAGAAAAATCAATCCAGCAATACGAAACTATGACAAAGCCTATTGAGGTAGAAAGAGTTCATAATTATATTGATGATAATACACCTGTAGATTTAAGCAAAATTGCACTGAATGAGGCTTATCATAATGATATTGAACAGGTTGACTTGCCACAAGAATATATTGGAGCAGGCAATATTACCGTTGCTGTATCTTCAGTAATAGTAAATAGTGCTGGTGTGGTTCTGACTGCAATGGAGCTTTCAATAGTTTTACTTCAAGCAAAAGAAACAGTTTCTCTTTTTCTTCGTGATGAAACATACAAACGTTTCTTGGCATTTCATAACATTGAAAATGCTGACGGAGGCTTTACTCTTAATAAGCTTCCAATTTATCCGCTTTCTCTTTACGAAAAGCGTAAACACCGCAGCCGCTTTGATGTTATAGACCTAACAAACAATGGCAATATGACTGATAGGGAAAGAAAAATCTTTGAAAAAGCCGAAATCAAATTACAAATGTGCAGAGGTACTGAATGGGATATAGCTGTGCTTCAGGAATATCTTAATTCAGGTCTGCCCTATCTTAAAGAGATAAACTATTGTTTCTATCCAATCTCTCAAAAAGACTTTCTCAAGTATAATAAATCTATGATACAAGGTCATTGTAAGGCTTGCAGGCTGCGTACCAGTCCAAATTATACAAGTCCTTGTGATTGGAACAGAGATGTATATGCAGATATTTTGAGCCGATATACAAGTATCGGAAAATCTAAAAAGAGGAGATGGTAATATGGAGTGGATTATTATTTTAATGCTCCTGCTCCTTGATTTTATTGAGGGACTTGTAATAAAAAAGCTTAGAAAAGAAATTGCTCGTCGTGACGGTGCAGAAGTAAAACCAAGTCGTGCAGGAAAGTTCTTTAAGAACTTATTTAGGGATATTGTCGGATTTTGAAGCAATAAAAGAGGAAATTGAATTATGGAAATATTATTGTCTGTATTAGCAATCGTGCTTTTAACGATTGCTATACTCGGGTTCATCAAGATATAAGCACACACTTTCGATATGTGTTTATGGTTGTGCAATTTTGGATATAAACTTAAAACAACATTTTGTAAAGATTAAAAATATCTTTCGATAGACAAATTAGACATTTAATGATATAATAGAAAGGAAATCATTATGGAAAATTCAGAATTAAAGGAAATATTTTTTAACCGAGCCGATGTAGAGGAAGCTGAAAGAACAGTATGCAATAACTGCTTTGAGCATATGGTTTTTATGTTGCGTGACAGCCAACAACACGAGTTTTCTGTCGGGTTAAGTACAATATTGGAATGTCTGGTCTACGCTGTAAGTACAGGAGATTTACCTAAACTGCCGAGAAGCTGGCTTGATGATGTTGACCATGTTTACGGTACAGCCTTTTCTGATAATGAGAATATTTCCTATTACGATTATGAAACATACGAGGAGAGATACAAACCTAAATGAAATATTTCAAAACAGAAGCAACTCGAACCGCACCAAGATATGAAATAACACCTAAGATTTTTGAGAAAATTACCGGGCATAAGCACCCTTTTGAGCAAGTAAATTCTAATCGGACAATTTCTCAGTATGGAATTTGTCCGTCCTGCTTGAATCCGATACAACTAATAGGAATTGCCAAACAGATAAAAGTCAGACCTTACGGTAAACACACAGGAAAAGATGTATCCGGGCTTCCAAAGTGGAATCATATTACTTATGAGTATTGTCCGTATGCATCAAAAAACGACCGCAGAAATCCTACTGAAGAAGAATTATTGCCTGAAATAACCAAGAATGTTATTGAATTATACGAATTGTTAAAAAGTCAATTCGATAGAGTTGTATATATCATATCTCAAGAATTAGATATAAGATGTTCATTATCATTCTGGAGAAAGGCTCTGAAGCAGTATTTGGTTAATGAGGTTTATTGCTATCCTTGGCTTACAGAAGCGAATTTGCCATATATTTTTGCGTACAGAGGTATGCAGCATCAAAGTGTTTACGGACAGCAATTTGCAATTGGTTCTGATTTGTTCAATGCATTAAAAAAACACAGATATGTAAGTTTTGTATCGGTAGATAACAACGATAACAAATATATGCGTTTGGTAAGTAACGGTGGTTTCTTAAATCTTCATTTCAGATTTACCGAACACACGCAGAGAGCTGTTAGCGGTGAAGAACTCAATGAGTCAATGCTTTTCTGTATAGATGATTTAGCAAATAACCAAACTATATTTCAAAAAACTATTAGCTTTAGTGAAAACTATTTTATGAATGTAGTTAATAAAGCTGAAAATGAAAATATACGACAGCAATATCTGCTTGATATTGCCAAAGAGATTATGCCACCGTTGCAACTACGATAAATTCAATATGTAAAGTACAAAACTGCTGTAATATTTAATTTATACAGCAGTTTTATTATAACAGGAGGAAACCCAAAATGGTAGTAATCTACGCAGAAAAATCGAGCTTAGCAAAAGAAATAGCTTCTGCACTACACGCAGGCAAAAGAATAGTCCACACTAAAGAACCAACTATCGGACACTATGAATTTACATTCAGAGGTGAGAAAGCTATTCTTTGTCATGGTGTGGGGCATTTATGTGAGCTTGCAAATGCAAAAAGCTATGGCGAGCAATATGCAAAATGGGATTTGAATGTATATCCTTGTATTCCGCAAGAATATAAAATAGCTGTAAAAGATAAAACAAAGACTTGTTTTGAATATGTGAAAAGTTTTTTTGATAAAGCCGATTGGCTCATCAACGCAACAGACCCAGACAGAGAAGGCGAACTTATATTTGCATATATCTATGAAGCTATGAACTGTACAAAGCCTTGGAAAAGAGTGTGGATTGAGGACTTAACTCCTCAAAAAATACAATTTGCTTTTGCTCATCTCAAAGAAAGTAATGAAGTTATAAATATACAAAAAGCTGGTCGAGCAAGAGGAATAGCAGACTGGATTTGTGGAATAAATCTTACTATCGCAGCAACTAAAAAACTATCATCATCAAAGGATATGCTGTCAATAGGCAGAGTACAGACACCTGTGCTTGCGATGGTTGTTGAGCGTGAGAGAAAAATTCAGAATCATGTGAAAACGCCGTATTGGAAGCTTCTTGCAGAGTTCACGACACCGAATGGAAGCTTCTCCGCAGAATACGAAAAAGGTCAGTTCGATAACGAGCAGGAAGCGAAACAAATACTTGCGTCATGCGTTGGAAACGGCACTGTGAAGTCTAAAACAGTCAAGACAAAATCGGTCGGTCAGCCCTTGCTGTTTAATGCTACTCAGCTACAGGCAACGGCGGGCAAAAAGCTCGGCTGGGATTTGAAAAAGACTGTTAAGATTATGCAGGAGCTTTATGAACATAAGTTTATGTCATATCCCCGTACAAGCTCAGAGCATTTAACGGTAGCTATGCAGCCAGAGGTTACAACAACACTGAAAAAGTTATTTCAGCTTCCCGAATATAGTAAATATGCCATTCCTGAAGAACAATGGCAAGCATACAGTAAAAGACACTTCGATGACAGCAAGGTTGACAGCCACCCAGCTATTATTCCAACTATGAATGTTCCCTCCTCCCTATCAGAGCTTTCTGAAGATGAAAAATTGCTATATGATTTACTTGTTAAATCGCTCATCAGAGTGGTATATCCAAAAGCACAGCTTGAAGACACAACAGTTATTATTGATGTAAATGGCAATAATTTTAAAGCAACTGGCAGTATCATAACTGATAATGGATGGTATGCTGTTGACGCTATACCGGAAAAGAAAGCTGTATTGCCACAAATAAACGAGGGCGAAAGTTATCCAGGCAAATATGAACTTAAACAAGGTTTTACAGAACCGCCAAAGCGTTATACTGAGCCTGACCTCATAACAGCAATGGAAACCGCAGGAAAGAATCTTGAAGATGAAGAAGCCCGAACACTTATGAAGCTTGAAAACAAAGGTCTTGGAACTGCTGCTACAAGAGCTTCCATTATAAATGCCCTCTTTGCAAGAGAATATATTGCTAAAAAAGGCAAAACTATATATCCAACTGAAAAGGGAATTTTCATAATTGATAATCTTCCGGTTGCAGAACTCAAAAGTGCTGAGCTTACAGGAGAATGGGAAAAGCGTTTGCACGACATATCTGAAGGCAAAGAAGAATATCAAAAATTTGTAGAAAATATAGAACAGACTGTTCGTAGCTGGTACGAAACAATAGCACATTCAAACACTGAAACTTATTCTTCTCAGACTGAACAGCTTTCCTGCCCTCTTTGTGGTGCAAAGGTGATAAAAGGTAAATTTGGATATTTCTGTTCATCAAAGAAAGAAAAGGGCTGTAATTTTTCAATTCCTGCTGAAATATGTGGTAAGAAAATATCGGATACACAGGCATTAAAGCTTATTGAAAAGGGCAAGACAACAGTTATTAAAGGCTTTAAGTCAAAAGCTGGAAAAGAATTTGATGCAGCTCTAAAACTTGATAAAACAACAGGAAAAATTGAATTTGAGTTTCCTAAGAAAAAGAAAAACTAATACAGTAAAACTGAATAATCTAAAAGAAGAATGTGTTTAACAGCACATTCTTTTTTTATGCTCAAAATTAGGAAAGGAAGATATATTATGAATGAAAAATTCACACCAGAACAGCTTGAAAAAGCTTATAACGCTGATATAATTGAATTTTTGCAAATGTATAAGGGATACGATTTTGTGAAGAAAGGTAATTATTATCAGTGCAAACAACACGATAGCCTTATGGTATATGGTAATAGAAAAGGATTTGTTTGGAATAGCCAAAAAATTGGCGGTGGAGGTGCTATTGATTTTCTATGTAGAGTTGATGGATTAAGTTTTCCAAAGGCTGTTGAAGCAATTATAGGCGAACGAGTTGCTGGATATAAGGAGGCTCCTAAATACGAACCAGTGGCTCATATAGGAAAATTAATTTTGCCTGAACGAGCTGAGGGAAAATATAGCAGAGTTTTTGCGTACCTATCGCAAACAAGAGGTATAACTCCAGAAGTTGTTGCAGATTTTATGAAGTCTAAGCAATTATATCAAGATAAAAATGGCAACTGTGTATTTGTAGGGTATGATGAAAAAGGTGTTGCTAAGTTTGCTTCTGTTCGAGGTACTCTGACCGAAAAGAAATATCGTGGTGACTGTAAAAATTCCGACAAAAGGTATGCTTTTAAGCAGATTGGAACAGATACAACAAAATTATACATATTTGAAGCACCTATCGACCTTATGAGCCATTGTGCATTAACAGACAAACAATATGGAACCGGTACATATAAGCATCAGACAAGAATTGCCCTTTGCGGCACATCTGATGTAGCTTTGGAAGCTTTTCTTGCAAAACACCCAGAAGTTAAAACATTAAATTTTAGATTGGATAATGATGACGCAGGCAAAAAGGCTGTAAAAGACTATAAGTCTAAATATGAAAAAATGGGATACATTGTCAAGGCTGTATTCAGCACTGGCAAAGATATAAATACGGATTTAATTATACGAAATAAAGGACGAGGAAGATAAAAAATTAGAAAGAGGTAAAAGCTATGCAGGCATATTTTAAACTTGGGAACGATATACTTGACTGCGGACTCACACTAAATGAGCTTAAAGTAGCTGTGTGCTTGTATAGCTGCGTTTTCGGAAATTATTATATAGTCAAAATCAAGCAAAAAACAATCGCAGAAAAATGCGGTATAAAGAAACTGGAAACGGTTGCAAATATTGTATGCTCTTTACAAAGAAAAGGTATTATACAAAGCGTCAGCCGCCGTAAGAAGGCTAACGGCTGGCTCGGAACATATATTTATAGATTAAAAACGATTCCCTCAAAAGGCTACTTTAAAGTTAAAAGGTACATTCTTGGAAAGCTGAGTAATGTTCAGCTAAGAATGTACCTTTTTATTTGTCGATGTCTTACTAAGAAAAATGATATGTGGAATAGTTTTAATGATATTGCTCGTGCTTTGCAGATTGGTAGAAATAAAGTAATATCAACTATAAATGAGCTTGTTAAACTGGGATTTATTCGTAAGCTTAAGATTCTAAAAAGTGATGGCAGTTATTCTGATAACCATTATTCCATTTCTGAACCTGAACAGCTGGAACCTGAACAGCTGATAAAAAAAGAAGAAAGCTCCAAACAAGCCACTACACCGTTCAGAACTTTCAATAAAAGCATTTACAGTTCTAATTATAAGCGTTGTGTGGCTATATGTCAAGTGAAGTTCAATAGCTTGCTTGACTTTTTTAGTGGGGTAGTCCCCTAAAACGGAGTATGTATAGTATATACCCATTTCTTTATCAAAAAAGAAAAGAAATATTTTATTATATACTAAGAGTATAATATTTACTTAGAATAAATACATAAACAGTCCTAAAAGGATAGCAAGCTTAGCTCGGTAGCCTTGCAATGCCAGACACAATCGTTTTGCAAACATTCTTTCTTTTTCTTCCGATAAATCCTTTCATAGACACTAAAAGTGTTCGTAAAGGTGTCTGCAAGATTTTTTGAAAAAAGTGTTCGTAAAATAGCTAAAAAGTACCTTTTTTACATAAAATTTAGGTATTCGCAAAGGTATACTTTTGCGAATAGAAGTAACTTAGAAATTCGGATTTGACAAACTTTATTTATATAGAATAGGAGATATATTATGATTTCAAAAATAAGCGGAATGAGACAAGCACAATTACAAAATAGTTTTGTTTCTGATAATAATGATTTATCCCAATGGCAATACATCATATTTTCTGATGCGGAAAATATGAATAAATTCAAAGGAATTATGTTTAAAAAGCTTTATATAGAGGATTTTTGTATGAAATATTCAAGGAATGATTTATGCTTTTGCGGAAGCGGAAAAAAATATAAAAATTGTCACAGTGATATAAATCCCAACAGTCTTGTTGCACACCAATATAGGATAATGCATTTATTGGATGAAGAAATTAAAAACTGCCCTTATACTATATGTCAAAAAGGTTGCAGTGATTGTTGTACAGATGACTTTGAAGTTTCAGTAACAGAATTTTTTACAATTCTGAATTATCTGCAAATACATTGTAATAACCAACAAATCGAAAACATATGTAAATTATCAAAGGTAAAAATTTCTAGTATTTTATCAAATGAAAAGACAATTGCTTTTTCAAGATGTATTTTTTTGAATGAACATTCAAATGCTTGTGAAATATATGAAGTACGTCCTATTATATGTCGTAAGTATGGTTATTACAGCACTACAACAGATTGTAGTAAAATAATATCAGATAAAAAAGCAAGTATGTCACTTCTTAAAAATACAGAGGTTGATACTTCCAGTAATATTTTATCGTTTATTCTCCCAAACAACACAAAATTGCTCCAAAAAAGTCATTCCTTAATCTATTGGTTTTCAAGAGTTGAACAGGCAGGGAAAATTATCCAGTAATAAAATGAATGATTTATATAGGGTAGCAGTTAATTCGCCTATCTCAGAATATATTCGTATTTTACAACTCTAATAACAGCAGAGAAAATACTTGCCATATCTTTCAAAACTTGAAAGATAGTGACAGAGCATAATCGTACTGATAACGGTTATGCTCTATTTTTTTAATATTGCAACTATTACGGAGGAAAACAAAAATGAGTGAAACAAGAACTTACTACTATGCTCGTGTCAGCACAAATGAGCAGAGTTTAGATAGACAGCTTGAAGCGTTTCATCAGCTTGGTGCAGAAGAAAAATATATCTTCGCAGACAAGCAATCAGGAAAAAACTTAGAAAGAACTAATTATCAGATTTTGAGAAATAACATACTCAGAAGCGGTGACACCCTTGTTATAAAATCTCTCGACCGCCTGAGCAGAAATAAGCTTGACATAAAATCTGAGCTTGAGTATTACAAGCAAAACGGCATTCGTGTAAAAGTCATAGATATGCCTACAACTATGATTAACCTTGAGGGACAAGAAACGAGAAAAAGACAAGCCGAAGGAATCGCCGCAGCAAGAAAGCGAGGACAGCATCTCGGCAGACAAGAAATAAACTTTCCCCCCTAATTGGTTTGAGGTTTACATCAGATGGAAAAAGAAAGAAATCCGAGCTAATACAGCTATGGAAATCTTAAATCTGAAAAGAACCACTTTTTATAAGCTTGTTAATAAATATGAGCAAGAAGATAAGTGGAATATAATATTAATGATGTTCGATTACTCATCTTATCGTTGAGTGTTTCGCCACTTGTAAAAGAGCGATTGCAAAAGTAATCAAAAGCGGGTATTGTTACCCGCTTATTTAATTTAGAAAATTGAGGTTATATAAAATAAAAATTGCATTTTTAGATTATATTGATTATTTAAAAAAGTTTGAATCTGCTCATCGTGGTTTTACCAGAGTTCCAAATGTTCAATATCGAAGTGGAAACAATAAGTTTTTCTATGGAACTGTTTTAAATATCCAAAGGATTGATTACTTTGTGCCTATATCATCTAAACAACACAATATAGAAGATGATATTCAAATAAAACCAAAAAATGATAAGTATTGTAAAGAATATTCTACTTTGAGATTTGCATATATGCTTCCAATTACTCACCAATATATAACAATGCTTAATATTTCTGAAATTTCTAATAATACACAAAAAGAAAGAGTAAGAAAAGAATTAGCTTATTGTTGGAAATTTAAAACATAAATTATAAAGAAAGCCGTAGCATTGCACAAATAAATACTTGCAATGCTACGACTTTTTTGCATAACTGAGAATTCAAGTTCCAGTTATAATTTTGTTTGTAAAAATAAATGGATAATTAATTATAAATTTTTATTGACAAATATATCCAAAATCAAGTTTCGTAGATATATTATTATGGAACTTGATAATATTGTTCAAAGGCAATAGGTATACACCTATTGCCTTTAAAGTTTGGTGACCCATCGGAGATTCGAACTCCGGACACCTTGATTAAAAGTCAAGTGCTCTGCCAACTGAGCTAATGAGTCATATTGGTTGGGATGGCTGGATTCGAACCAGCGAGATGACGGAGTCAAAGTCCGTTGCCTTACCGCTTGGCTACACCCCAGAAAAAATTTTCTTCAGCATACGAACAGTCATATGCTGAACGAAAATCAAAAAATATTGGGGTGGATAGTCGGATTCGAACCGACGCTCTCTGGTGCCACAAACCAGCGCTTTAACCAGCTAAGCTATACCCACCATATGGCGCGCCAAAAGGGACTCGAACCCCTGACCTACTGCTTAGAAGGCAGTTGCTCTATCCAGCTGAGCTATTGGCGCATATGGAGCGGGTGATGGGAATCGAACCCACACAACCAGCTTGGAAGGCTGGGGTTCTACCACTGAACTACACCCGCGTTTCGTGACAAATAGTATATTATCACATCATCCTTTAAATGTCAATAGGAAATTTAAAATTTTTTCTATTTTTTAAAAAAATTATTTTCAAAGAAATCACTTGACAATTTCATGACTTTATTGTATACTAATTAAGCATTATTTGCCGGTGTGTCGGAATTGGCAGACGAGACAGACTCAAAATCTGTTATCCGCAAGGGTGTGTGGGTTCGAGTCCCACTACCGGCACCATATAAGAACCTCACGGTTGATAGAAAGGTATCTTCCGTGAGGTTCTTATTTTATTTATATCAATGTTTTTTCGACTTTTATGCCTTGCGTAAAGTCTCAAAAAGTACCGCTTGAAAATTGCTGTGCAAGATAATTTTCCGCTGTTGGCAAAAATGTAGCAGCGGAATTATAAAAAAACTTTCGCACAAAAGTGTACAGCCTGCGGACTTTTTGTTTTTCTATCTTCTATTCAACCTTTGAGCCGTCTTTGAAAACAAATACTACCTTGTCATGGAAATAAACGGTCATGCTGTCAAGCATTATATTCCACAATCCTTGTAATTGTTAAATATTCCTGAAAGCTGGGATTTGGTACGGCTAAGAAGCATTTAGACCAAAGATTTTGATTTTTCTTTTTATAATTTTTTAGATTTTATAAATTATCCTCTAACTTTTTAGTGATTAAAGCCTTTGCTTAAAATCTTCATATCCGAATTTTTTCCACAATTCAAAATCACCGTTTTTGTGAGAAATTGCAATAGAGGGAAGTGGCATACCATTAAAGGTGTTATTCTTAACCATAGTATAGATAGCCATATCGCAGAAAAGAAGTCTATCACCAATCTTCAACGGCTCATCAAAAGAATAATCACTGACAATATCTCCCGCAAGACAGGTAGGTGCGGCAAGACGATAAGTATACTTTTTCTCTCCAGCCTTTCCTGCCCCAATTATTTCAGGACGGTATGGCATCTCAAGGACATCTGGCATATGGCAAGCAGCAGATGCGTCTATAATCGCAATATCCATTCCGTTATTAACGATATCTAGTACCGTTGTAAGTAAATATCCTGCATTAAGTGCTACTGCCTCACCAGGCTCAAGATATACAGTAACATCATATTTATTCTGTATATAATCAATACATTTGATAAGAGTTTCTATATCATAATCATGACGAGTTATGTGGTGTCCGCCACCAAAATTGACCCATTTCATTTGTTTGAGATACTTTCCGAATTTTTCCTCAAAATATGGAATAGTATGCTTTAGAGCATCTGAATTTTGCTCGCACATAGTATGGAAATGTAAACCAGAAATACCGTCCAGTTCGCTTTCCTCAAAATTTGCAAGAGTTATACCCATACGAGAATTTTTTGCACAAGGATTATAAATTTCCGTTTCAATTTCAGAATATTCAGGATTAACACGCAAGCCAAATTCTATTTCAGGGTGTTTCTTTGCAATAGTTTTAAAATGCTTCCACTGAGAGAATGAATTCAGCACAATATGATTGCAATATTTCAGAAGCTTGTTAAAATCACTATCCGAAAAAGCTGGTGCAAAGACATGAACTTCCTTGCCCATTTCCTCAAAACCAAGCCTTGCCTCATAGATACCACTTGCCGTTGTACCATCAAGATATTTAGAAATAAGTGGATATAATTTATACATAGAAAAAGCCTTTTGTGCAAGCAAAATTTTACAACCTGTACGCTTTCGGACTGATTCAAGTATTTCAAGATTTTTAATCAATGCACCTTCATCAACAATATAGCAAGGTGACGGAGCATTAGGAAATTCTAATTTTTTCATTATCAACACCCTTTCATAACATAACAAAACTACCAATTAGCGAACTAACTATCCTAAAAAATTAAAAGTTTCGCTCGAGCCTTTTCAAAGGCTCGCAGGGTCGAGGGACGGAGTCCCTCGTGGGTTTTAAGGGCAACGCCCTTAACATTCTTTACTCCCAAAGAGGTGGACTTTGTCCACCTCTTAATTTTTTTGCATTAACAACATTAGTCCCACAGAGAACCCCCTGCGAGGGTTTCCTACGAAAAACATTCCAAAGGAATGTTTTTCTACCCTCCTGCACTTTGTGAAGCATAAAGAGTTTCGCTCTCTGCGGAGAGCGACCAAAGGCTCCGCCTTTGGAAACTGCAAGCTTTTGAAAAAGCTTGAGCAAAACTTTTAAGTATCTTAGGGAAATTCATTAGCTAATCGGTAGAGCCGAACAGCAAAACCTGTTCGGCTACGGTAGCTACTTCATCCGCGTCAATCAACTTCTCTCACTCACCACGAGCGAGACTTGTCGAGCGATTACGCGTCTTGACGGCGGCGGCTCGCCGCCTCGAGCGAGACTTTTAATTGTCTTAGATAAGCAAAAACTAATTTTTATTATAGTGCAGAAAAAGCTAAAAATCAACAACATTAAAAATATGTTGACAAGTTCTGAAAACAAGCCTATAATTAAATCATAAAAGTTAAATAAGTTTACGAACCGGGGAGTCAATCAAATTGTTCTGAGAGTGAGGTAGTGCCTCTTACCCGTTGAACCTGACCGCCGTTATTGCGGTGAGGGAGTTTTGTAGTTATCGCTCTATGCGTATTTTTGCAGAACTTCCTTTCGGGGAGTTCTTTTATTTTGCCTTTTGCTGAATTTTATTATATTTTTCGGAGGTATTATACTATGGAAGATAAGTTGATTATCGGAGGTCACGAGTTTAATTCCCGTTTTATTCTTGGTTCAGGTAAATTCTCACTTGAACTTGTAAATGCAGTCATCAAGCATGGCGGTGCTGAAATAGTTACACTTGCATTAAGACGAGCAAATAAAGGTGGAGAAGAAAATATCCTTGATTACATTCCAAAGGGTGTCACACTTTTACCTAATACATCAGGTGCAAGAACTGCCGAAGAAGCTGTTCGTATAGCAAGACTTTCAAGAGAGCTTGGCTGTGGCGATTTTGTCAAGGTAGAAGTCGTCCACGATTCAAAATACCTCTTCCCTGATAACTATGAAACAATCAAGGCAACAGAAATCCTTGCAAAAGAGGGCTTTATTGTTATGCCATATATGTTCCCTGACCTCAATGCTGCTCGTGATTTGGTCAATGCAGGTGCAGCAAGCGTTATGCCTTTAGGTGCTCCTATTGGAAGTAACAAGGGACTTGCTACAAAAGATTTCATAAAGATTTTAGTTGATGAAATTGATGTTCCGATTATTGTTGACGCAGGAATCGGCAGACCATCACAGGCTTGTGAAGCTATGGAAATGGGTGCAGACGCTGTTATGGCTAATACTGCTGTTGCTACTGCTGGTGATGTCGCTACAATGGCAAAAGCATTTAAGCTTGCTATTGAAGCTGGCAGACTTGCTTATCTTTCAAAGCCTGGCAGAGTTTTACCATTTACAGGTGAAGCATCAAGCCCACTTACAGGTTTCCTTGCAGACTAATATTAAAACAAAAGAAGGATTTTTATTATGCCTAATGAAACAAGTATTATGGAGCAGGTTCTTGCATTTCACGATAAGTATGATTTTAATTCATTCACCGCAAAAGATGTACAGAACGCTCTGAATAAAGATAGAATTGATTTTTACGATTACGCCGCCTTACTCTCCCCTGCCGCACTTCCATTTCTTGAGAAAATGGCTAAAAAAGCTCAGCTATGTACGAGGAAGCAGTTCGGCAACACAATAGCTCTTTTCACACCAATTTATATTGCAAATTACTGCGAAAATCAGTGCGTTTATTGTGGCTTTAACTGCAAGAATAAAATTCATCGTGCAAAGCTGAATATGGAAGAAATAAAAAAAGAATATCAAGCTATTGCAGCAACTGGTTTGAAAGAAATTCTCATTCTTACAGGCGAATCCCGTTCTATGTCTGGCATTGAATATATCGGTGAAGCTGTTGAGCTTGCAAAGAAATATTTTTCACTTATCGGTCTTGAAATATATCCAGTTGAAGTTGATGAATATAAATATCTCCACGAAAAGGGTGCAGATTTTGTTACCGTTTTCCAAGAAACCTATAATACAGAAACCTATAAAAAAGTTCACCTTGCAGGTCAGAAAAGTATATTTCCATATAGAATCAATGCTCAGGAAAGAGCCATTCTTGGTGGTATGCGTGGCGTAGGCTTCGGTGCATTACTCGGACTCGATGATTTCAGACACGATGCTTTCTGCGTTGGTGTACACGCAACTCTTATTCAAAGAAAATACCCTCACGCAGAAATTGCCGTTTCCGTTCCAAGACTTCGCCCATACATCAATGGCGAAGAAACAAACCCTCGTGATGTTCACGAAAAGGAACTTTTGCAGATTATGTGTGCTTATAGATTGCTTATGCCTTTTGCAAGCATAACAATCTCAACTCGTGAAAGATCAGATTTCCGAAATAATGCCGTAAATATCTGCGCAACAAAGATTTCCGCAGGTGTAAGCGTTGGTATCGGCGGTCACTCCGAAAAAGAAAAGGGCGATGAACAGTTCGAGATTTCCGACCCAAGGACTGTTGATGAGGTTGTTGACGCACTTCATCAATATGGCTTACAACCGTCATTCAACGATTACATAAGACTTATTTAATATGAGTATGCTTTTTGTAATTACAAGCAGTAAATCGTGTAAAGAGGATTTTCTCACACGAATAAAGCGAATAGCCTCTGCAAATCCAGACAGAATAATTCTTCGTGAAAAACATTTAAGTCAAGATGATTTGCTTAAGCTTGCCATAAAATGCAAAGAAATTTGCGACAAATATTCCGTTGCATTTTCTGTCAATAGTAACATTGAAGTTGCTCGTAAAGTTAATGCTGATATACATTTGCCATATAAGCTTTTCGTTGAGAACAACGAAAATATAAAAGATTTTTCCACAATCGGAGTATCTGTCCATAGCATTTCAGAGGCAGAAACCGCTGAAATGCTTGGTGCATCATATCTTATTGCAGGACATATATTTGCAACAGATTGCAAGAAAGGTCTTAAACCTCGTGGTCTTGAATATCTTTCAGATATTTCAAAAGCCGTTAAAATTCCTGTTCTTGGCATAGGAGGAATAAGCCTTGAAAGACTTTCTTCCGTTTTACAAACAGGTGCAGCAGGTGCTTGTGTGATGTCACATTTTATGAATTGTGATAATCCCGAAAGCGAAGTATCAGTATTCAAAAAATTTGCTAACGACTAAAATTCCTATATACAGCAAAACCACCGTTCCGAAATCAATCGAAACGGTGGTTTTGTTTATATGGTAAAAGCTAAGAAATAAGCTTAGTGCTTATTTTATAATTGATTCACCTGTCATTTCAGCAGGCTGTGGGAGTCCCATAATCTTGAGCATTGTAGGAGCAATGTCTGCAAGTCTACCGCCCTCACGGAGCTCGCAAGGATAGCCTACTACACAGAAAGGAACAAGATTTGTTGTATGAGCTGTGAATGGAGAACCATCAGTATCAATCATCTTATCAGCATTGCCGTGGTCAGCAGTGATAAGAGCAACACCATCCATCTCACGGATAGCTGTAACAACCTTACCTACGCACTCGTCAACAGCCTCAACTGCCTTAACAGCAGCCTCAAATACGCCTGTATGACCAACCATATCGCAGTTAGCATAGTTAAGAATAATCATATCATACTTACCAGTCTTAATAGCAGCTACGAGCTTATCTGTAACCTCATAAGCACTCATCTCAGGCTGTAAGTCATATGTTGCAACAGCAGGTGACTTAACAAGGATTCTGTCCTCGCCCTCATATGGTTGCTCAACGCCACCATTGAAGAAGAATGTTACATGGGCATACTTCTCTGTTTCAGCAATTCTAAGCTGTGTCATACCCTTATTGGAAATATATTCACCAATTGTATTTTTGAGTGACTGTGGCTTGAATGCGACTTCAACATTAGGCATAGAAGCATCATACTGTGTCATACAAACATATGTTAATGGGAAGAAGCCATTCTTTCTCTCAAAGCCCTTGAACTCAGGGTCAACGAAAGTACGAGTAATTTCTCTTGCTCTGTCAGGTCTGAAATTGAAGAATACGATGGAATCTCCAGGCTTAACTGTTGCATTTTCTTCGCAAACTGTTGGAACAACAAATTCGTCTGTTACATCGTTTGCATAGCTTTCTTCAACAGCCTTAACAGGGCAACAAGCCTTGTTGCCTTCACCATAAACCATTGCAGAATAAGCCTTTTCAACTCTATCCCAACGATTATCTCTATCCATTGCATAGTAACGACCCATAACAGTTGCAATCTTGCCAAGACCGATTTCCTTGAGCTTGTTTGCACACTCTTCTACGAAATCCTTACCGCTTGTAGGAGGAACATCACGACCGTCAAGGAATGCGTGAACATAAACATTCTTAACGCCCTTCTTCTTAGCAAGCTCTACGATAGCATACATATGAGTATTGTGGCTGTGAACACCACCATTTGAGAGAAGTCCCATAATATGGAGAGCCTTACCCTCTTGAGCCGCATTATCAACAGCCTTGAGGAGAGCCTCATTCTCAAAAAATTCGCCGTCTTCAATAGACTTTGTTATTCTTGTAAGTTCCTGATAAACTATACGACCTGCACCAATATTTGTATGACCGACCTCACTATTACCCATCTGTCCGTCAGGAAGACCTACATCAAGTCCCGAAGCACCGATTTTTGTAACAGGATTTTCTGCAAAAAGCTTATCAATATTTGGTTTTTTAGCGGCTTTGATTGCGTCTCCACGCTTTTCAGCCTCAAGACCTACACCAAAACCGTCAAGAATCATAAGAATTACAGGTTTTTTCATTATTTAACTTCCTTTCGTGATTGCCAATAAGCTGAATTATTCAGCTACGCTTGTCTCAGTAATTATAGCTGAATACAAAAACAAGCCTAAGGTAATACTCCATTTGCCTCAAAAGGCGAACCCATTTCACCAAATATATGGTGTGTGGATACATATAACAAGATGCGTAATCGACTTATATTTTATGCAGATTAAGAAATTCTCAATGAACTACCAAATTGCGAACTTCGTTCGCAATTTATAAAGAAAAAGATGTTAAGGGATTTGACCTTAAAACCCACGAGGAACTCCGTCCCTCAACCCTGCAAGCTTTTGAAAAAGCTTGAGCAAAACTTTTAAGTGTCTTAGGGCAATTCATTAGCTAATCGGTAGAGCCGAACAGCGAAGCCTGTTCGGCTACGGTAGCTACTTCATCCGCGTCAACCAACTTCTCTCACCCACCACGAGCGAGACTTGTCGAGCGATTCCGCGTCTTGACACCGGCGGCACGCCGGTCGGCACCCACACTTATTTTGAAGCTTCTTCGAGGAGAACGCCGAAATCTGCTGCCTTGAGTGATGCACCACCGATAAGACCACCGTCAACATCTGGCTGTGCAAGAAGCTCTGCTGCATTCTTTGGATTCATAGAACCACCATACTGAATTGTCATACCGTCTGCAACTGCCTTGTTGTATCTCTTTGCAACAACGCCACGAATGAAAGAGCAAACCTCGTTTGCCTGCTCAGCTGTTGCAGTCTTGCCTGTGCCGATAGCCCATACTGGCTCGTAAGCAATGATAACATTCTTAGCGTCTTCTTCAGAAATGCCTGTGAATGCTGCTACTGTCTGAAGTTCAACAACATCTTCTGTAATGCCGTCTTCACGCTCAGAAAGCATCTCACCAACGCAAAGGATAACCTTAAGACCTGCTGCAAGAGCTGCCTTAACTCTTCTGTTTACTGTGAGGTCAGTTTCACCGAAATATTGTCTTCTTTCGCTGTGACCGATGATAACATATTCTACGCCCATTTCTGTAAGCATATCAGCAGAAATTTCGCCTGTGAAAGCACCACTCTTCTTGAAGTGAACATTCTCAGCACCAACCTTAATGTTTGTGCCCTTTGTAAGCTCTACTGCTGTTTCAAGGTTTGTGTAAGGTACGCAGATAACTACGCCACAAGTTGCTTTCTCAGCAATTGGCTTTAGGTCTTCAATAAGAGTCTTAGCCTCTGAACGAGTTTTATTCATTTTCCAGTTTCCTGCGATAATAGCTTGTCTTAATTCTTTATTCATTATGATTATCCCCTTTAATTTAAATATTTTTAACAGAAAATCTCTGTTTTCATAGGGAAAGGGCAGGGCAATGCCCTACCCTTCCTTTTAAGCATATATTAGTCCTTATCGTTGAGGCAAGCAATGCCTGGAAGAACCTTACCCTCGAGGAATTCAAGAGATGCACCGCCACCTGTTGAGATGTGTGTCATCTTATCAGCAAAACCGAGGTTTTCAACAGCAGCAGCAGAGTCACCGCCACCGATAATTGAAATAGCGTCAGATTCAGCAACAGCCTTAGCAACAGCGATTGTACCCTTTGCAAAGTTAGGCCACTCAGAAACGCCCATAGGTCCGTTCCATACTACTGTACCTGCATTCTTGATAGCGTCAGCAAAGAGCTTAGCTGTCTTTTCACCGATATCAAGACCCATCCAGCCGTCAGGAATGTTGTCAGAATCAACTGGCTTAAACTCAGCGTCAGCCTTATATTCTGTTGCAACAACATTATCCTGAGGAATGAGGAAGTTTACGCCCTTTTCCTTAGCCTTAGCCATAATATCCTTAGCAAGCTCTACCTTATCAGACTCACAAATAGAAGTACCGATAGAATAGCCAAGAGCGTTCATAAATGTGTAAGCCATACCGCCGCCGATGATGAGTGTATCAACCTTATCGAGGAGGTTTGTGATAACACCAATCTTATCAGAAACCTTAGCACCGCCGAGAATAGCAACAAAAGGTCTCTTAGGGTCAGCAAGAGCTCCGCCCATAATTGTGATTTCCTTCTGAATGAGGTAACCGCAAACTGCTGGGAGGTAATCAGCAACACCAGCTGTTGAAGCGTGTGCTCTGTGAGCTGTACCAAAAGCATCGTTTACATAGATTTCTGCAAGAGAAGCAAGCTCCTTAGCGAATGCAGGGTCATTCTTTTCTTCTTCCTTATGGAAACGAACATTCTCGATAAGCTCTACTTCGCCGTCCTTAAGAGAAGCAGCAATGCTCTTTGCACTCTCACCGATAACATCTTTAGCCATCTTAACTTCCTGACCAAGAGCCTTTGAGAGGTACTCAGCAACAGGAGCAAGAGAATATTTCATATTAAATTCGCCCTTTGGACGACCGAGGTGTGAACAAAGGATAACCTTAGCCTGATGGTCAACAAGGTACTTAATTGTCTTAAGAGCTTCGTTAATACGCTTTGGGTCAGAGATATTTCCCTCTGCATCAAATGGTACATTGAAGTCGCAGCGAACAAGAACCTTCTTGCCCTTTACATCAATATCTTCAACTGTCTTTTTGTTTAAGTAGTTCATTATATTGCACCCTTTCAAATTCATTGTCCCCGCAAAAGGATTAATTGCGGTAAACTTATTGATTTTATTTTATAACAAATCCTAAATTATGTCAATCCAGTTTTAATAAGTTACCGCAAATTTTTACATAACTCTCTTATTTTACCCACAAATAAGCTATATTATTCAGTTTAAAGCAATAATTTCCAATTTACTTTTCATATCATTAAGCTCAACTTAAATCTTACTATAATCATCAGTAAATTTTAATTTTTAAAGACTTTGCAGTGGCAAGCAGGCAAACTGACAACAAAAAAGGAGCGAACATTGTTCACCCCTGAATATCAAACAAGCATTATACCTTAATAAATTTATGAAGTCTGTTGACAAGCACAGCTGAAACAGCAATCTTAACTGCATCAAAAGGTAGAAAAGGAACTACACAAAGTGAAAGTGCATTTGCAAGGTCCATACTCTTGCCAGAATTATTACAAAGAATAATAAACCAAGCTGTTCCAAATGCGTAACATACAAGTACGCCTATAATCATTGCAACAATAAGAACCCAAAGTTTTCTTCCGAATAGCTTTACTGCAAGACCAATAATAATAGCTGTAAAAATAAAGCCTACAATATATCCGCCTGTCGGAGAAGCCAATTTTGCAAAGCCTGATGTTCCACCCGCAAAAACAGGTATTCCGATAAGGCCAAGAAGAATATAAATTACTACACTAGTTGTACCTTTCGCCAATCCCAAAAATCCTGCTGCAAGACATATGCCAAGTATCTGAAAGGTTACAGGAACTTCTCCTATTGGAATTGAAATAAGCGAACATACCGATATAATAGCTGCAAAAAGTGCAATATATACTATATCAAGTATGCTTTTTCGGGAATTCACTTTCCCCTTAGTTTTCTTTGTTTCTTTAATGTTATCCATCTTTTATTCCTCCAATTTTTTCAATAAGCATATTATATCTGATTTTTCTTTGATTGTCAACCTTATTTTAAATTATAGTTAACAATTAAAAATCTTTCCTCTCTTGCCTAAACAATATTTTTGTAGTATAATTTCTATGGATAATGCCGTAAGAACTGCGGTATAATCAGAAATAAGGTGTATTATGGAAAGATTTGAAAATTTCGTCTCTAATAAACTCGTCAAAGATGAATTGAATACAGCTATGGACGCAAATTCTCTCCCCCACGCTATCATAATCGAGGGCGATGAAGGTACTGGCAAAAAAACTCTTGCCAAAATTATCGCAGAATATTGTGTCTGTTCATCAGATAAAACAAGACCTTGTGGCATATGTAAAAACTGCATTAAAGCAAAATCTCTTGCACACCCTGATATTAAAATTGTTGACGCTAAAGATGACTCTCGTTTAATAAATGTCGCATCTATAAGAGAAATTCGTTCTGACGCTTATATAGTTCCGAATGAAGCCGAAAGAAAAGCTTATCTTATACTCAACTGCGATAAAATGCTTATACAGGCTCAAAACGCATTTTTAAAGGTTTTTGAAGAGCCTCCACAAAATGTTATTTTTGTTTTAACCTGCAAATCAGCAACCTCTCTGCTTGAAACAATTCGTTCTCGTGCAAGAGTATTGTCACTCTATCCTGCCGATGAAAATGAAGCTATCGAAGTAGTTCAGGAGCGTTTGCCCGATGCGGATAAAAGTGATGTCATAAATGCAGTAATAAAATGCGATGGCAATATCGGAAAATCTATTGATTTTTTAACAAACGGCAGTGGCACTGAGGAACAGCTTATTGCTGAACAAATTGCACAATCTATTCTTTTGCCCAAAAAATTTGAACTTCTCAAATGTTCAGCTAAGCTTTCATCAGATAGAGCCTTTGCAGACAGAGTTTTATCTAAGCTATATGAAATTCTTGCAGAGGCTGTAAAAATAACTGCTGGTGCAAATTCAAACAGTATAGCCGCAAAACCTCTTGCAGATAGGCTGACACGCAAAAGACTTTTTGAGCTTATGAATAAGGTTTCTGAGGCAAGATATCGAATCGAACGAAACATAAATATGAATCTTTTCGGAGCGTGGTTCTGCTCTGAAATGAGATTATAAATCTATGGAGGAAATATGGCAATAATTATAGGAGTAAAATTCAAGGGAGCGGGTAAAGTTTACTACTTTGACCCTGATGAAGCGATTTTAAACGCAGGTGACTATGTTGTTGTAGAAACATCTCGTGGAATAGAATGTGGAACTGTCACCTTTGGAAACAGAGAAATAAATGATGATGGCTTAAACCGTCCACTCAAAAAAATAATTCGTCCTGCAACAGCCGAAGATATAGCTCATCTTGAAGACAATCGCAAAAAAGAAGAAAAGGCATACGGAATATGCTTAAAGAAAATTATTGAGCATAATCTTAAAATGAAGCTTGTAACAGTAGAATATACCTTTGATAATAATAAAATTCTTTTCTACTTTACAGCCGATGGCAGAGTTGATTTCAGAGAACTTGTAAAAGACCTTGCGGGAATTTTCCGAACAAGAATAGAGCTTCGCCAAATTGGTGTAAGAGATGAATCTAAAATGCTCGGTGGATTGGGCATATGTGGCAGAGAATTTTGCTGTAAAGGCTTTCTTTCTGATTTTCAGCCTGTTTCTATTAAAATGGCAAAGGAACAGGGAATGTCACTTAATCCTGTAAAAATATCTGGTACTTGTGGCAGACTTATGTGCTGTCTGAAATATGAGCAAGAAGCATATTCCGACCTTCTCAAGAAAACACCAAAAATCGGTGCATATGTTTCCACTCCAGATGGCAAGGGTACTGTTGTTGACCAAAATCTCATCAAAGGTATTCTCAATGTTCAGCTACAAAAAAATCCAGATTCTCCGCCTAAGTCGTATAAGGTTAATGAAGTCAAGCTTATAAAAGATGGTCAGATTAAAATTAACAAGAACGAACAAGAGGAGTTGAAGGGTCTTGAAGGGTAAGAAATCGACAGCAAAGACTTTTATGTTTGTAATGCTTGGAATTTCAGTTGTTATCAGTATTACAGCAATTATTCTTATGTTCACAATGAAAGAACAAAGTATGCTTGCAAGAAAGATAATGTTTTCGGGTGTTATAGCTATACTTGAAGTATGCTATATAATAAAATTCAATATTATCGACCGCAAAAATGCAAAGCTTAATACAGCTATTATGACAATCCTTATGATTGCTCTTGCTGTATGCTTATGGATATTTTAAGTAATAAATCTTAATTAAAAAAACAAAGCATTCCTTAAATTTCGTTGAGAATTAAGGAGTGCTTTTATGTTATCTTAACATAAATTTAAAACTACTAAGCGGGCGAACACCGTTTGCCCCTACGATTTGTTAATAGATTTCCCTAAGACACTTAAAAGTTTTGCTCAAGGCGGCGAGCCGCCGCTCCCGAGACGCGGAATCGCTCGACAAGTCTCGCTCGTAGTGGGTAAGAGAAGTGGGTTGCCACAAATGATGAAGCTACCGAACGGGCGAACACAGTTCGCCCCTACGATTTGTTAATAGATTTCCCTAAGACGCTTAAAAGTTTCGCTCGAGCCTTTTTAAAGGCTCGCAGGGTCGAGGGACGGAGTCCCTCGTGGGTTTTAAGGGCAAAGCCCTTAACATCTCTTTCTATCTAAGGGCGGACTTTGTCCGCCCTTTATATCTAATGCTACTAACAAGAAAAAATTAAGCGGTGGACAAAATCCACCGCTTTAGAAGTAAATAATGTTGGGTTTCGCTCAAAGGTATTTCGCTCTTTGCGGAGAGCGACCAAAGGCTATGCCTTTGAAAACTGCAAGCTTTTTCAAGAGCTTGAGCAAAACTTTTAAGTGTCTTATGGAAGTTTATTAGCTAATATGCTAACTTATCTCTTTTTTCTCGAAATAACAGCTATTCCAAGAACATAGAACAAAATTGATGTAGCAATTAAAATAAGTATGCTTGCAAGTGTAGAAACCTCCCAAGAGCCTATCGTAAAATCAACGCCAAGCTCTTCTCTTATTGACGGTATTGCAACATCTGAAACCATAGCTGGTACACCGTCAAAAGACCTTTCAAATGGAACCTCCATAAATATCTTTCTAAAAATAGACGCTGCGTGAGATATAGGAAAAATCTTAACAACTGTAGCAACACTTTCAGGCATAGAACCAACAGGAAGATATATTCCAGTAATAAATCCAATCAGTGTTCCGATAACTGTACTTGCAGTTGCAAACGCATTTGTACTGCTAAAGAATGATACCACAAAAAACATCATTGAAGAACCTGCAAGAACAGTAAGAAGAATCATTCCGAGAACCTTCAAAATTGAAACGAAAGGTAAAATCTCTCCACCGCTTGCAACTATGTAAAGCTCACCAACTGCAAAAGCAATAACACTCATAATCACACCAATAACAAATGCACTTATGATATATCCGCCAGCAATAGAGCTTCTTGAAATAGGTGAACAACGAAAATCCTTTTCTATCTTCTTAGCCTTGTCATCAACAATAACGCCAAATGCACCTAAGGTCGTAGAAATTGAGGTTACTGCAAGAATTCCTGCAATAAGCCAGCTATCCATAAGAAATTTTGTACCCTCAATTTTAATACCAGAAACATTATCAAAGCTGTTTACAAGTTGGTTACCAAGAAAAAACGCATATAAACCTATAACAATTAAAACTGCAAGCAAAGAAAAGAATACGGAACTCTTATCTCTGAAAAAAAGTTTTAAATTTCTCTTAGCAAATAGAATCATTCTCTTATCTCCTTTCCTGTTATCGCAATAAAGGCATCGTCCATAGTTCCGTTTAATACTTCAAAGCCATCTATATAATCTCTGCAAGCATCAAGAATCGGCAAAGAGTCCATAGTACTTTTAATATTAATTTTTATATCTGCTCCAACCTCGGCAAAAGCAAGCTTATTATTTTGCAGATACTCTTTAGCTCCAGTATTATTTTTCTTTGGCGAGATTATTAGAATATCCCCTGCATATTTTTCTTTAAGTTCAACTGGAGTGCCTTTTGCAGAGATTTCCCCTCCGTCAATAACAACAACATAATCCGCCTCAGCAGCTTCCTCCATATAATGTGTTGTAAGGAAAACTGTCATTTTTGTTTCCTCTTGAAGCTTGCGAATGGTTTCCCATACAGATTTTCTCGTCTGAGGGTCAAGACCTGTTGTCGGCTCATCAAGAAAAAGTATCTTAGGTGTATTTACTAAGGCTCTTGCAATATCTGCCCTTCGGCGTTGACCACCCGAAAGCTTACCATATCTTCTATTCTGAATTTCAGTAACACCTGTAACAGCCATAGCCTTCTCAACATTTTCACGAAGTTTATCTCCGCTAAGCCCATAAAATCCGCCACGAATCATAATATTTTCTTTGATAGTGAGCATTTGGTCAAGAACTCCGTCTTGAAAAACTGCACCTATCTGACTACGGATTTTATCGTCCTCGTATCCCAATTTTCTTCCGCAGACAATAACTTCTCCACTGTCTGGTTTCAAGAAGGTAGTAATTATATCAATAGTAGTAGATTTGCCAGCACCATTCGGACCTAAGAACGCAAATAGCTTTCCGCTCTCAACATAAAAGCTGAGTGATTTAACCGCTTGAACATTACCATATGATTTTTTCAGATTTTTAACTTCGATTATCTTTTCCATTGCTTTTCCTCCTGTTTTTTATAATCTTATTTATATTATTCGCAAATTGTTTTTCCTGAAAGAATGTTATTCCATAAACAGCAAAATAGATAATCAAATCAATAACGATAATTTCTAAAATCCATTTTATACTCATAGGAAACCACTGATACCATAAGCCGCCCATAAGTATTACACAAGCTGAAACTTCTATTATGCCAATAAGTATATATAGCCATTGCGGAATAGGATTTGAAATTTTCTCTGAAATTATACCAGTAATAAACATCAAAAAAGAAATCACAAAGCAAAGAAGTGCCATTTGAAATACCCATTCTATTCCTATTCCATTTGCATAATATGAATAGTTAAAAATTGCAACCACCAATGAAGCTATCGTATATGATGAAAAAAATATATTAACAAAGCGTTTTAATCCATTCATAATTAACTCCTCCTATAATCCAAATTTTTTCTTAAAGTCTGGCACATAGTGACGATTTATTATAAGCTTTTCACCATTTATCAATAGCACTTCATATTTTCCATTCAACATAGGCTTTACTTTCTCAATAAAAT
>OLIQ01000215.1_pt1 | contig 31412 bp, 18 predicted proteins | sample 1609631 | NCBI WGS metagenome assembly OLIQ01 (sample SAMEA4350114, study PRJEB24818) | metagenome | biome: human; feature: gut; material: faeces | place: Denmark | collected 2013-09
ACACCGTTTACTTTAGTTTTAATATTTTCTACATCTTCTACTGTTCCATATTTATATACTCCGTATGGTTCATTTTCAAACATTTCCTCTATACATCTTTCATACGCATATCTTGCTTTATTATCTTTTCTTGATTCTATTATTAGCTTTAGGTTTTCTTTTTCTTGCTCTACATATTCTTTTTTAAAATAACCATTTTCTAATATTGGTGAATATATTATTTCTTTTAATAGCTCTTCTATGTTCTGCTTTTCTTCTGTATATTCATCACTTAAACCTTCTATATAAAATTTTAATACTTGATAATTTCCAATTTTGTCTACACCGCAGTTAAATGACGCTCCATACATTTCTTCTAGTCTTTTTTCTATTTCTAGTTGTGTTGGATATTTTTCTGTTCCTCTTCTTAATACTGCTGGAATCAAACTATTTATTGTTGCATCTTCTTTTTTCATTGGGATTGTTAAAAATATTGCATATAAATTTGTCTTAAATCTATTTGTTTTTATTAACATATTAAACTCCTTATTTTTTATTTAGATTTTGGGTTATATCTATAAACCTTTTGTTTTATATTATACACTTTTTTTACAATTATAGTATTATTTTTGTCAAAATAAAAAAAACATAAGCTGACTTAGTAAGTTAAGTTGCTCATGCTTTTATTTAAGCTTAATTTTTTGAATTATAGTCTAGAACTTTCTTTTTCTAGCAGCCTCTGATTTCTTCTTTCTTTTTACGCTTGGCTTTTCATAGCATTCTCTTTTACGAACCTCTTGTAATACGCCGTTTCTTGCGCATTGTCTTTTAAATCTTTTTAAGGCATCTTCTATATTTCCGTTATTAACTTTTATCTCTGACATCTTTTATCCCCTCCTTCCAATGCTTTTAGCTTATCGTATGGGATATTGGGTTTTGCCCCAATTTTTCAAATACTTATTTATTATACATTATTTTACTTTTAATTGTCAATAGTTTTTTCTTTATTTGTTAGAAGTTTCCGCGGATTATTTGAATGTTGGTCTATCTTTCTCATATAATGACGGTATTTCTACTGGTTTATCTTCTTTTATTGTTTCTTGAGCATCTAAAATTCTTTGATTTGCAGATCCTCTAAATCTAAGCTTTGGACTTTTCTGATTTTCATCAAACTTTCCATCTACTACTACATCTATATATTTTAAAAGTTCTTTTGTGGTTGGATTTGTCTTGTTCATTCCATCTACAATATCTTTTTGAAAATCATAACCTGTATAACACCATATTGTCTTGTCTGGGAATTTTTCTTTTACTTCTTTTACAAGTGGTAATAATCCTTCTTGGTTAGATGGTTCAAGTGGTTCTCCTCCTAGAAGTGATAATCCTTTTATGTAATCATGATTCATATAATTTATTACTTTTTCTTTGGCATTTTCGTCAAATTTATTTCCATAGCCAAAGTCCCATGCACATTCATTAAAGCATCCCTTGCAGTGATGATGGCAACCACTTACAAATATTGATACTCTTACTCCTTCTCCATTAGCAACGTCTACTTTTTTTATATCTGCATAATTCATTATTATTGCTCCCTTCTTTGTGCATTTTTGTTTTTAAAAAGGAAGAATTTTGGTATATTATTCTTCCTTTCTAATTTTTATAAGTGTAAAACTCTTTGTTTTATTTCTTTAGTTTTTCCAGCATTCCAAAAGTTTTCTCCTAAATATCCACATGTACGTCTTACTACTGTCATCTTGTTATGATCTTTGTTTCCACAGTTTGGGCATTCCCATTCATTATCATCATTTATTTTAATTTCTCCATCATATCCGCATACATGGCAATAATCTGATTTTGTATTAAATTCTGCATATTGAATGTTATCATATATGAATTTTACTACACTTCTTAATGCTTCTAAATTATTTTGCATATTAGGTATTTCGATATATGATATAGCTCCTCCTGAAGAAATCTTCTGAAATTCGCTTTCAAATTTTAATTTATCAAATGCATCTATTTTTTCTCTAACATCAACATGATATGAGTTTGTATAATATCCTTTATCTGTTACATCTTTTATTGTTCCAAATTTTTCTTTGTCTATTCTTGCAAACTTGTAGCATAAGCTCTCTGCTGGTGTTCCATATAGTGCAAATCCAATGTTAGTTTCTTTCTTCCAACGATCTGTTGTCTCTCTTAGGTGATTCATTACTTTTATTGCAAATTCATGACCTTTTGGATCTGTATGAGATACTCCTGTCATTAATTTAGTCATTTCATATATTCCGATATATCCTAATGACATTGTTGAATATCCACCATATAATAGCTTGTCTATTTTCTCACCTTTCTTTAAACGAGCTATTGCTCCATATTGCCAATGTATTGGGCTTATATCTGATGGTGTTCCAACTAAAGCATTGTGTCTGCACATTAATGCTTCTTTGCATAGTTCTAGTCTTTCATCAAGTAGTTTCCAGAATTTTTCTTCATCCCCATCTGCAATTATTGCTATTTGTGGTAAGTTTATACTTACTACACCTTGATTAAATCTTCCTTCAAATTTATAATTTCCATTTTCATCTTTCCAAGGTGATAAGAAACTTCTGCATCCCATTGGGCTGAATACATTTCCTTCGTAGTTTTCTCTCATCTTTTTAGCAGATATATAATCTGGATACATTCTCTTTGCTGAGCATTTTACAGCTAGTTCTGTTAAGTAATCATATTCTCCACCTGTTAGGTTGTTGAAATCATCTATTACATATACTAGTTTAGGGAATGCTGGAGTCACATATACTCCTGCTTCATTTTTTATTCCTTCATATCTTTGTCTGATTACTTCTTCTATTATCATTGCATTTTCTTTGATGTATGGGTCATCTTTTTCTAGATGTAGGAATAATGTTACGAATGGCGATTGTCCATTTGTTGTCATTAATGTATTTATTTGATATTGTATTGTCTGTACTCCTGATTTTAATTCAGTTCTAAGTCTTTCTTGTACAATGTCTTCTATTATATGTTCTGGAATTTTGTTTTTGTATTTTTCTTCTATTGCTTTTCTAAATTTGTTGTAACTTCTTCTTAAGTATTTTCCTAAATGAATTAGGTCTACTGATTGTCCACCATATTGGTTACTTGCTACTGCAGCAATTATCTGTGTCAATACTGTGCATGCAACTTGGAAGCTCTTAGGACTTTCTATCATTTTCCCGTTCATTACTGTTCCATTGTCAAGCATATCTCCTATGTTAATTAAACAGCAATTAAATATTGGTTGTATAAAGTAGTCTGCATCATGGAAGTGTAATATTCCTTCGTCATTTGCTTTTGATATTTTTTCTGGAAGTAATATTCTTCTTGTTAAATCTCTTGAAACTTCTCCAGCTATGTAATCTCTTTGTGTTGAGGCTAACATTGTGTTTTTGTTAGAGTTCTCTTCTGCTAATTCTTTATTTTCATTTTTTATTAGTTTCAATATTGATTCATCTGTTGTGTTACTTTTTCTAACTAATGCTCTTGTATAACGATATACTATATATTTCTTGGCTAATTCATATTTGCCAATTGCCATTAGTTGTTCTTCAATTATATCTTGAATGTCTTCAACTAATATTCTCTTTTTATCAAGAGATTCAATATATTCTATAACACTTTTTACTTCCTCTTTATTAGCTCTTTCCTTTGGTCTTACTTCTGCATTTGCTTTTTGGATTGCTGTTACTATCTTTGATCTATCAAAATCAACAACTCTTCCATCTCTTTTTACTACTTTCATTTTGTCCCTCCTATTTTGTTAAGAGATTTTTAAAGATTTTTCAAAAATGATTTTTTTATTTTATTCATTTTTATGTAATCTTCTTCTCTTTGTTTTGCAAACACATATTACATCATAAAAGTGTTTTCGTCAATAGTTTATCAAAAATAATATATGTGTATTCATTATGTTTATCTTTTGTTGTAATTATAGTATTTTCAGCAGTTTCAGTGTTTTCTTATTTTTATTCTTTTTTGTATTATTATGTCACTCTTGGTCGTTTTATGCTATTTACCAGGCTTTATTTTGTATTTAACATTTATGTTACATTTGTTTTAAAAAATAAACAAAAAATGAAGATTTTTAAAAAATCATTTTTTCAAAAATCTTCATTTTTATTTTATATTTCTCTTGCTTTTACTACTAATCTTTCTTGACCATAATTGGTACAGGTTATTAAAGTTAGTTCTCTTTTGCCATTTGTTCTTTGCGATGTACAGCTTACATCTGTTGGTTTTACTACATATCTATTGTAAATAGAATATGTTACAATTGTTCCAGTACTTATATCTTTTAATGTAACTTGATCTCCTATTGCTGATTGGCTTAGCTTTCCAAACATTTTACCACTTTTATAATTATGTCCTACAATGCAGTAGTTTCCTACTTCATTTGGTTTAGGTCCCCAGTATTTGCATAGTGATACTTTTAATAGTTCATCTGACTCTTCTGATAATACAGGATAACTTATTCCTAATTTTGAATAAGTAAAGACCGCCTCAGCTGTGTAGGTTCCATTACTTGTTGTTACTTCATTTATTGTTTCATTTGCTGTTGGTTGTGTTTCTTCTATTGGTATTACTTCTGAGTCATCATTATTATTATCAAGTGCAACTACTATTGTTTTTTCTGAGACAGTTGTGTTATCTGAATTTATCTGTGCTAGTATTTCATGAGATAATCCTTCTTGATCATCTCTGTTTTTTTCTGCATATATGTAATATACTACTAAGATTAGCACTGTTATAACTGATATAATATATAATGCTCTATAAATTTTTTGCTTTCTTCTCATTTCCTTAGTTACATATACTTTTTTTGATACTAATATTTGATTCATTTATAACAGTGTTCCTCCTTTCTTATCTTGATAGTGCATTTGCAATTTCTGCATATTGTTCTAGACTTAGATTTTCTCCTCTTTCGTTTAATGATATTCCTAGTTTTGTTAATATTTGTTCTAATTCATTTTTGTTTGCTATTGTTGATAATGAGTTTAATATAGTCTTTCTTCTTTTTGTAAAATTAGTTTTTATTATTTCAAAAAATAATTTTTCATCTTTTACTTGTACTCGTGGTTTGTCTAGCTTTTGTATATTTACTATGCTAGATTCTACTTCTGGATTTGGTATAAATGATTCTTTTGATACATTTCCTATTATGTGTGCATCTGCATAATAATTTACAAAATACGTAATTGCTCCTGCTTCTTTATCTCCTGGCATAGCACATATTCTTTGTGCTACTTCTTTCTGAATTAGTATCGTTATATCTTGTATATCTGTTTTTAATAAGTTAGTTATTATTGATGTTGTTATATAATATGGCAAATTTGCTACAACTTTTGCTTTTGGAGCTAATTTACTTATATCAACTTTTAATACATCTTCGTTAATTATCTCTATATTGTTATACGCTATAAATCTTTCTTTTATTATGTTATACATTTTAGGATCTAATTCGATTGCTATTACTTTTTTTGCTTTTTCTGCAAGTATAGCAGTTAATGTTCCTAGTCCTGGTCCTATTTCTATTATTGTGTCTTCTTTAGTTACATTTTCAGCTATTTGGTTTAGTGCATTTTCATCAAATAAGAAGTTTTGTCCTAGTCGTTTATTGGGATGTACATCATATTTGTCCATTATGTATTTGGTTTCTTGTAATAGGTTCATTAGTCCTCCTTGTATTTTTTATTAATGCTGACCTGATGTTGTTGCTTCTTGTAGTGTTACATTTATAACTGTTCCTTCATCTACTGATGTTCCTGCTTTAGGATCTTGTGCAATTACTATTCCAGTTCCTTTGCTTGATATGTTAAGGTTTCGTGCCTTTAACATTACTTTTGCTTGTGCTAAGCTTACTCCTTTTAAATCTGGTACAGTTTGTGAAACCCTTTCGTCTTTTCCTTCTGCATATATTTTTACTATTCCGTTTTTTTGAAGTTGTGTTCCACTCTTTGGAACTTGTTCTGATACTATATTATCAGCGTCTCCTACGCTGCTATATTCTAGTCCTGCTGCTTTTAATATTTTTTGTGCTTCTGCTATTGTTTTATTGGTTACATTTGGCACGCTTACTAATTCTACATTTCCTTCGTCTGAATTATTAGAAGGAATATCTAAATATGGTAATATTTCTGATAGCATTTGTGATACCGCTGGTGCTGCTATTGATCCTCCATAATAGTTTCTAACTTTTGGTGCATATAATGTTAATAGTAATACTATTTTTGTATTATCTACTGGTGCTATTGCTAGGAATGATGCTACATATCCGTTTTCTGGGTGATTTGGATCTGCTTCTGATGTTCCTGTTTTTCCTCCAATTTCATAGCCTTTAACTTGTGCATATTTTCCTCCACCAGTTTCTACAACTGATTTCATCATATCTTTTATTTTGTTTGCTGTATCTTCTGATATTACTTGTCTTTCTTCATTTGTCTGAATTGTTTTTACTGTTCCTGTATCAGGATTTTCTATTTCCTTTACAACATGTGGTGTTACTAGTTTTCCTTCATTTGCTATTGCTGCAGCTGCTTTTACCAACTGCATTGGTGTTATTGTAAATCTTTGTCCAAATGACATTGTTGCAAGTTCTACTGGACCTACATTTTTTTCTTTCCAGAAGCTGCTGGTTCCTTCACTTGGTAAGTCAATTCCTGTTTTTTTGAAAAATCCAAAAGCATCTAAGTATTTATAAAATGTTGATACTCCTATTCTTTGTCCGAGTTGGATTAATGCTGGGTTACAAGAATTTTCAAGTGCATTTCTTAATGATTGTGAACCATGCCCTGATCTATTAGCGCAACTTATTCTTGTTCCTGATACTGTTTCTGAACCTCCACAGTAAAAATCTCCTGCTGTGTCTGTTTCTACTATTTTTTCTTCAAGTCCAATTGATGCTGCTATTATTTTGAATGTTGAACCTGGTTCATAGGTATCAAGTACTGCTCTATTTCTCCACATTGAATATAATTTATTGCTTTGCTCTTGTGATGATAGTTTGTCCCATCCTTTGCTTAGTGATTCATTTGGAGTGTATGGATCATTTAAGTTATAATCTGGGTATGTTGCCATTGCTAATATTTCTCCATTTTCAGGGTTCACTGCAATTGCATTTCCACCTCTTTGGCAGTTATTTTCTTCAACTGCTTGTTTTAAATATTTTTCTACTATTGTTTGTATATTTGAGTCTATTGTAAGATATATATTGCTTCCATTTTCAGGTGCAATATATTGCTCATTTTGGTCTGGAATTGCTGTTTGTATTACTGATATTGCTGTTATTAGTTTTCCATTTGTTCCTTTTAGTTCATCATCATAGCTTAATTCTATTCCGTCTAGTCCTTGGTTATTTGTTCCGCAAAATCCTATTAAATTAGATGCTAAATTATTATACGGATAATATCTTTTTACGTCTTCATCAATGTTTACACCTGATGATATTTTGTTTTCTTTTAGCCATGCTTTTAAAGTTGTTACTTTATCTGTTTCTACTTTTGATGCTATTGTTTCGACACTTCTAGAACTATTTAGTTTTTTTAGTACATCATCATATTCTAGTGAGAATATTTCTGCAAATTTTTGTGCCATTTTCTCTCTTAGTTCTTGTGTTTTTTCTTGATTGACTTCACCTTTTTCTTTTACAACCAGATATTCTGGATTTACTGAAACCGTATCAACTTCAGCACTTATTGCTAGTGCTTTTCCATTGCTGTCATATATCGTTCCTCTTTTTGCACTTACTACTGTACTTGATGTTGATTGACTATACGCTCGTTCTTTTAGCCATGTTCCATCTATAAATTGTATTGCTCCTATTCTTGCTACTAATGCTATAAATACTATAAATATGAATACCAAGAATCCTTTTAGTCTTTTTATTGATACTTTTACTGTTTTCTGGATTCTGTTATCCTCTTTAGCTTTTTTATTTATAGGTATAATTTTTCCTTTTCCCATTTTTTATCCTTTTTTGAATAATTTTATCCCTTTTTATCATATATAATTTTACATTAGTTTGGTAGAAAAATCAATAGTAGTTATGTAAAAACTCTCAATGTTTATTTTTACATTGAGAGTTTTATTTTTATTTAGTTTTCTGCAAATATTTGGTCAAATTCATCTCCTGTTATTTTTTCTTTTTCTATTAAAACAGCTGCTACTTTGTCTAATTTGTCTCTATTTTTGCTTAATATAGATTTTGCCTCTTCATAAGCATGATCTATGATGTTTTTTATTTCTTCATCAATTATTCCTGCTGTTTCTTCTGAATATGATTTTTCTTGTGCAAAATCTCTTCCTAGGAATACTTCGTCTTGGCTTGAGCCTAATGTTATTGTTCCTATTCTATCGCTCATTCCGTATTTTGTACACATTGATTTTGCTATTTGTGTTGCTCTTTCTATATCATTACTTGCTCCTGTTGATATGTCTCCTAATACTAGTTGTTCTGATACTCTTCCTCCTAGTAATGATACGATGTTTTCTTCCATTTCTGTTTTTGATATGAAAGATTTATCTTCAGCTGGTCTATACATTGTGTATCCTCCAGCCATTCCTCTTGGTATAATTGATATTTCATGTACTGGGTCTTGTGTTGGTAAGAATTTACTTACTACTGCGTGACCTGCTTCATGATATGCAACTAATCTCTTTTCTTTGTTGCTTCTTACTCTTGTCTTTTTTTCTGGTCCCATTGTGACTTTTATCATTGCATCTTCTATTTCTTTTTCACCAATTTCTTGTTTATCTCTTCTTGCTGTCAATAATGCTGCTTCATTTAATAAATTTTCTAAGTCTGCACCAGTGAAACCTGATGTATTTTTTGCTATTACTTTTAAGTCAACATCTTCTGCTAGCTTCTTCTTTTTACTGTGTACTTCTAATATTTGTTCTCTTGCTTTTACGTCTGGCGCTGGTACTACTATTTGTCTATCAAATCTTCCTGGTCTTAATAAAGCTTTGTCTAATACGTCTGGTCTGTTAGTTGCTGCTAATACTATTACTCCTTCGTTTGCAGAGAATCCATCCATTTCAACTAACATTTGATTTAGAGTTTGTTCTCTTTCATCATGTCCTCCACCAAGTCCGGCTCCTCTTTGACGTCCTACTGCATCTATTTCATCTATAAATATGATACATGGTGCATTTCTTTTTGCTTCTTCGAATAAATCCCTTACTCTTGATGCTCCTACACCTACAAACATTTCAACAAAATCTGATCCACTTATTATGAAGAATGGTACTCCTGCTTCTCCTGCTACAGCCTTTGCAAGTAACGTTTTTCCTGTACCTGGTTGGCCTACTAATAATACTCCTTTTGGTATTCTTGCTCCCATGTCTGTAAACTTCTTTGGATTTTTTAGAAATTCTACTATTTCTTGAAGTTCTTCTTTTTCTTCGTCTATTCCTGCAACATCATCAAATGTTATTTTATTTTTATCATTTCCATTTAATAATCTTGCTCTACTTTTTCCAAATGTCATTGTTCCTTTTTGTCCTGCTTGGTTACCACCTAAGAATAACATCATTAAAACAAATAACATTACTATTGATGTTACTGGTAATATCCAGTCTCCTATTGTTGCAAGAAATGATTCATCTTCTCTAAATACATTTACATTGTTTTCTTTCATTGAATCATTTAAATTATCTAATAAATTATTGATTCCTGGTAGATTAACATTTTTTATACTATTATCGTCTTTTAATTTTACTTTTGCTGAATCTCCATCATAACTTATGCTTATGTCTGTTACTTCTCCTGCTTCTATTTTTGATAGTAATTCTGAATATGTCATTTGTTTGTTAGTCCCATCTAATACAGCTGGTACAACAAATAGTATTATGACTCCTATTACTAACCAAATTGCTAATGTTTTTATTCCGTTTTTCAACTCTATTCCTCCCTGTTTTATCCCCTTATTATTGTATTCTATCAAAATTAGAGTATCACATCTATTTTGTTTATGCAAGTGTTTTTTTATAACTTTTTTCTCTCAAGTCTTGATATATCAAGGCTTTTCTTACGGATATATGCCTTGACGTTCTAAAAAATATTTTATTTATTTTTTATTGTTCTTTTTTAGCAAAAATTATCTTACCTTTTGCTACTCCCACTTGTATTTTGTTAAATTCTATATGTTTTCCACCAATATTATTATTTGCCATCGAAATTATATTATCAATATAGCTTTTTGATATGTTTCTCGTTGTACCCGTAAGTTTTTCTATTGCTGTTCTTATTATAATTTGCTTTATTGAAATATTTTCTTGATTAAATTTTTTTAAATCAATTTCTACTTCATTTGAATTTTTTTTGCTTTCTATCGATTCATATTCTTTTTTAGCATATTGTTCTACAAATTCATTATTTTCTTTTGCTAATATTGATGTTCTGCTTAAACTTTCTTCTATATTAGGATTTAATTTTCTTAGTTCTGGCATTATTATGTTTCTAATTATGTTTCTTTTATATATGTTTTCCTTATTTGTGCTGTCTATTCGTGGATGTAATTGATTTTTTTCACAATATTGTTCTATTTCTTTTCTTGATACATAGATTAATGGTCGTATATATTTTCCATATTCACTAGGTTGTATTCCTTCTAATCCTTGCATTCCACAGCCTCTTACAAGATTTAATATCATCGTTTCTGCATTATCATTTTGATTATGTGCTATTGCTATTTTATTTGCATTTTCTTTTTTACAAATTTCGTTAAAAAAATCATATCTGACTTTTCTACCGGTTTCTTCTGTTCCTTTTTTATTTATTTTTGCTAATTCTTCTACTTTTACTCTTTTTGCATAAAAAGGTATAGCCATTTTCTTGCAGACGTTTTCCACAAATTGTTCGTCTTCTGTGGAATCTTCTCTTATTAGATGGTTTATGTGAGCACAGATTATTTTACATCCTAATTTTGATTTATATTTATTTAAACATGTTAAAAGAGTAATAGAGTCTGGGCCTCCTGAGACCCCTACTACTATTACATCTCCCTTTTCTATCAACTTCTCTTTTTTTATTGTGTTAAGAAATTTTTCCTCAACTATATCTAGTCTTTGAGCCATTTTTCTTTCCTTTATTTATTAGTTTCTTAATAAGTTTACAAACTTTGTATAACTTGGCATCCATAATAATTCTACTGGTCCTGTTGAGCCACTTCTGTTTTTGGCTATTATTATTTCTGCTATATTGGTTTGTTCGCCTTGTGGATTATAATAATCATCTCTATATATGAATAATACCATATCGGCATCTTGCTCTATTGATCCTGATTCACGTAAATCCTGTAGCATAGGTCTATGATCTGGTCTAGCTTCTGGAGCACGTGATAGCTGTGATAGTGCTATTACTGGTACATCTATTTCTTTTGCTAGAATTTTTAATGATCTACTGATTTCTGCAATTTCTTGTTCACGGCTACTTGCTTTTCCACTTCCATTTATTAGCTGCAAATAGTCTATTACTATTAATCCTATATTTTTTTCTAATTTTAATTTTCTACATTTTGCACGTATTTCTGATACTGTGATACCTGGTGTGTCATCTATAAATATTCCAGCTGATTCTGATAATTCACCTGACGCTATTGCAAGTTTCGACCATTCTTCATCTGTTATATCTCCTCTTTGTACTTTTCCACTGTCTACCATTGCTTGTGCGCATAATATTCTGTTTGCACACTGTTCTTTTGACATTTCGAGGCTGAACACTACTACTGGTGTATTATTTCCCACTGCTGCATTTGTTGCTATATTTAGTGCAAATGCTGTCTTTCCCATAGCTGGTCTTGCAGCAATTAGTATTAGTTCTGATTTATGAAAGCCTGCTGTTTTATTGTCTAAGTCTGCAAATCCTGTTGCTACACCTGTTATATGTTGTTTCTTATTATATAATTCTTGTAACTCTGTAAAGGAATCTACTAATATATCTTTTATAGATTCATAGCCTTTTTGTGATTTTCTTTGCATTATATCAAAAATCTTTTTTTCTGCTCCATCCATGATGGTTTCTATTTCTTCATTTTGGCTATATCCTAGTTCTATTAGTTCATTTGCTGTTTTTATTAATCCTCTTAGTAGAGATTTCTCTTCTACTATTTTTACATACTTATCAACGTTTGCAGTAGTTGGCACTTTGTCTGGCAGGCTTGCTAGATATTCTAGTCCTCCAACTGCTTCTAATTTTCCCATTGATGTTAGTTCATCTTTTAATGTAATTATATCAATTGGTTCTCCTTTACCATATATAGTCATCACTGCTTCATATATTGTCATATTGTCGTTACGATAAAAGTCTCCTGGCTTTAATGTCTCTATTGCTGCTACAACTGCATCTTTATCTGTTAGCATACTTCCTAACACAGCTTGTTCAGCTTCATCGTCATGTGGTGGTACTTTTCCAAGTTCCATATTCAAAGCCTCCTTTTGCATATTATTTATAGATTATTCTCCAATTATATGTATTTTTAATTTTCCAACGACACCTTCAAATAGTTTTAGGTCTATTGTAAACATTCCTATTGTTTTTATTGTTTCTTTTATATCAATTTTCTTTTTATCTATGTTATAGTTGTATTGTTTTTTTAATTGCTCTGATATTTCTTTTGCTGTAACTCCGCCGAATATCTTTCCGTTTTTCTCCAGCTTTTACGTTTATTTTTAATACTATTTTGCTAAGTTTTTCTTTCATTTCTTCAGCATTCTTTTTTTCTTCACTTTTTTTGAATGATGCTGAATCTTGTTTAGATTTTAATTTTGACAAATTTGTGCTATTTGCCTCTATTGCTAAGTTCTTAGGAAATAAGAAATTACGTGCATATCCATCATTTGCATTGATTATCTCATCTTTTTTTCCTACGCCTTTTACATTTTCTAATAAGATTACTTTCATTTAAGTTCTCCTTTCTTGTTAGTTCTCATTTTCAAAAAAGTATTCATTGATTCTATTAATCAACTCTTGCTTTGCATCTTCTAAGCTTATGTTCTCTAGTTGTGCTCCTGCTAATGTTATATGTCCGCCTCCGCCAAGCTTTTCTAGTATTATTTGTACATTTATATCACCTATTGATCTTCCACTTATATATACTTTGTCATCTATTTTTCCTAGTACAAATGATGCTGTAATTCCGCCTATTGTAAGTAGCTCATCTGCTGCCTTAGCTGCTATTATGTTGGCATTTTCATCTGCTTGGTCATATATTGATATTGCTATATTTCCATTTATTATTTCTGATTTTGATACTATGTTCGATATTGTTTGATATGTTTCTAAATCACTTTGGAACCATTTCTTTACTTTTATGATGTCTACTCCACATTTTCTTAAATATGCTGCTGCTTCAAATGTTCTTACACCTGTTTTAAATGTAAAATTCTTTGTGTCTAGCATAATTCCAGCATATAGTGCTTCTATTTCTAGCTGCGTTAACTTGATATCTGCTTGTGAATATTCTAATATTTCTGTAACTAATTCTGATGCTGATGAAGCATATACCTCGTGGAATGTTAATATTGCATTTTCAATGTAGTCTGTGCTTCTTCTATGGTGATCTATTACAACTATTTTTGATATTTGTTCTAATAATTCTGGTGCTTCTACATAGTTCTTTTTGTTTGTATCTGTTACAACTAATAATGTATTTGGTTTTATTTTTGAACCTGCTTCTTGTCTTGTTATAAAGCAATCTGCATATTCTTCTGTTTTCTTAGCTGTTTCTAAGAATTTTTCTAATCCTATTCCTGTTGTTTCATTTATTATTTTAGCTTCTTTTCCTAATGTTTTTGATAAACGATACACTCCCATTGATGAACCAATTGAGTCCATGTCACCATTCATGTGTCCCATGATTATTACATTGTCTGAAGCTTGTATCAATTCTTTTAATGCATGTGATACCATTCTTGCTTTTACTTTTGTTCTTTTTTCTACTTCTTGTGTTCTTCCACCAAAGAATTCGTATCTTCCATCCATTTTTATTATTGCTTGATCTCCGCCTCTTCCTAATGCTATATCTATTACTGCTCTTGTTGAATCTGCTTTCTCGCTATTAGTTTTTCCGTCATCTGAAAATGCAATACTTAATGTTGGCTGTACTATTTCTGGAATCTCTATATTTTTTATTTCATCTAGTATTGTCATTTTATCATTTTCTGCTTGTTTTAAATATTTCTGTTCTATAACGCAATAAAATGTATCTCTATCTGATTTTAATATTAGTGCATTGTATTTTGACGCCCATTCGTATATATATTTTTCTACCTGAGCTATTAGTTGAGGTTTAAATTCTGTTGATATTCTCTGACTTATTTCTTCATAATTATCAATCATTATGATTCCTATACAAATGTCTTCATCTTCGGCTTTTTTCTCTAATTTTTTTGTATATGTTTCGTCAATGAAGTATAACATTGTTGTATATTCTTGTTCTTTATTTCTTTTTATTTTGTGTGACTTTACATATGAACCTAATATATTATAGTCTCTTCCATTAATCTGTACGTTTGTGTTTATATTACCTTTTTCTTTTTTCTCTGAATTTTCTATTGTTATTTTTATTTCTTTTAAAATTTCGTTTAGCTCTTGATTTATATCTATATTGGCAAATTCATTTACAAATTTTTCACTTTTCCATATTATATTTCCTGTTGTCTCAATCATTACTAATGGAAATGGAGAGTTGATTAATGTAGTTTTTGCTGTATTATTTACATTTAGTGTTAAGTCTCTTAATTGGTCTGATAATTCTGCTTTTCTTTTTTTATTAGTCCAATTTGTGTATATGATTAATAATGTATATATTGCTACTGCAACTGGTATTAGTCTGTAGTTATATATACATATTGATAATAATAATACTGCTATTATTATTAAATATATCATTGTTCTGGATATAAATTTTTCTGAGTTTATACTATTTCCACTCGGCATATTATTCCCCTATCTTGTATAATCAATTTAGGCAATTATACAATGTATATTGTACTATTTTTATGGGATTTTGTCAATTTTTTGTGAATTCCATATTTTTCTTTTGAAGAGTAAAAAATAAGACCATTTGAGGCCTTATTTTTATTTTTCTCCGCTTGTTTCGTTTTCTTTGTTTGTGCGACTTGATTCATTTACTGTATTTTGTGCATCTTCATTTGATTGTGTTTTTTGTGTGTAATTTTCTTTTTTCAAACTATCTGTTATCATTATAAATTTTACAGATCCTTTGTCACCATCATTTATTTTAGTAAATGTTTTATATTCTTCTGATAATTTCTTTAATGCTTCTAATCTTGAAGTTAGATCTTTTACATCTCCATTAATGTAGTTTGCAATCTTTTCTATTCCTTCTTGATTAAATTTGTTCATTCCTTCTGCTAAGATGTTACTTCCATCTGCTAAAGTGCTTGTTCCTTCTGTTAATGTTCCAGCACCTTCATTTAGTTGTGCTAATCCTGATGTTAATTCTGTTAAACCATCTGTTAGTGAACTCATTTGGCTTGCAACTTGTGATAAAGCTGCTCCTTTTACTTGATTTGCAACTGTTCCAGCTACCGTTTTAGCAGTTTGGTTTGCAACACTTTGTGCTACTTGCATTGCTGTGCTTTGTGCTGTTTGTTCTGCAACGCTTCCTGCTACTTGGCTTGCTGTGCTTTGTGCTGTTTGTTCTGCAATGCTTCCTGCTACTTGCATTACTGCATTCTGTGCTGTTTGTTCTGCAACGCTTCCTGCTACTTGCATTGCTGTGCTTTGTGCTGTTTTATTTGCTACTTGTTTTGCAGTTGTTGTAACTGTACTTTTTGCTGCTGATACAGCTGATGCTTGTGAATATTGTAAAACTATTGCTTGCATATCTTCTGACATTGCAATATAGTTACTGTCTTTTTCTAGATTTGCTTTTACTTGTGCTTTTATTCCAGCTATTTGCTTATCTGTTAATTGTATATTTGCGGCTTCTGTTTCTGCTTGTTTTCCAATAGAGCTTAATTGCTCTTTTATTGATTCTGTAGCTTGTTTCTTTGCTGAAGTTCCTATTGAACTTAATTGTTCTTTTATTGTTGCTTGTGCTTGTTCCTTTGCTGAAGTTCCTATTGAACTTAATTGTCTTTTTATTGTTTCTGTAGCTTGCTCTTTTGCTGAACTTCCTATTGCTTCTGATTGAGAGCTGATTGTAGCTAGTGCTGTTTTTGATGCAGATACACCAATTGATTCTAATGTTTTTGAGTCAAGTGCATCTGATTTATCATTTAATAAACTATTTGTTGATTTTGCTACTGCTGTTTTTATTGTACTTGCACCATTATATGCAACACTAATTCCTGATTTTAATGTATTAGCTCCTTCATCTAATTGTTTTGCTCCATCTTTTACTTGATTTGCTCCATCAACTAGTTGTCTGCTTGATGATTGTAATGTATTTACTTGACTGTATATTTTGTCTAGTTCATCAAACATTTTTAAGTCTTCTATTTCTAATAATTTTGGTGTTGCAAAAGCTACTATGTTATTCATTTCAAAATCTTTTGCATCCATTTCAAATTCTATATTGCTTGGGATATTAAATTTATCACTTGATATTCCTAAACTTTCTTGCATTCCTGGTACTGCTAATCCTATTGCAATAGTTTTGTTTCCATTTTCAATTACTTTTCCTGATGAAATTTTTATGTTTGAATTTTCTGTATTGTCAAATATTGTTCCTGCAACTACTACAAATGGTGTATACATTTTCACATTTTTTCCATTTACTTTTACTGTATGAACTTCATTGTTAGTATATTCTAATGTTATCTTTACTTTTCCTGTTTTTCCGACTATATCCTTTGCTTCTACTTCATTTCCATCTAGCTCATATTTTATATGACATGTAACTGGTAAGTTTTTATTTGTTTCTCCTCTATATTGTATGTTTTTTCCTTGTGCTTCCCATGTAATGTTTTCACCATCTTGACTAAATTTCTCATCTCCGTTTGTGTTCTCTAGATTTAATAAATCTGTGATATCTTTAAGAAATTCATCATTGTTGTCATTAGATAATTTGTCGCTTACTATTGTACTATATGATTCACTGTTATTATTTAATTTTGTATATACAGTTTCATCTTTTGTATTAGCAAATACAGGCATTGTTGTCATGCACATTGTTCCTATTAAAAGTGCTGAAACGATTTTTCTATTATTTTTCATTTTCTTATCCTTTCTTTAATTAACTTTATTTTCATTCTTCATTCCAATTGTAGTTTTGCATATTAATTTATCAAATACTAGTAGGAATGCTGGTAATACAGTTACTACTGTTACCATACTTATTATTGCTCCTCTTGACATTAGAGTACATAGTGAGCTTATCATTTCTATCTTTGAATATGCTCCTACTCCGAATGTTGCTCCGAAGAAGCAAAGTGCGCTTACAACTATTGAGCTTATTGAGGTTCCTAGTGCTTCTGATACTGCCTCTTTCTTGTCTTTTCCTCCTTTTCTTAGTCCCTTATATTTTGTTGTTATTAATATTGCATAGTCTATTGTTGCTCCTAATTGTATTGTTCCAATTACTATTGAGGCAACGAATGGTAATACTGTATTTGTGTATGCGGGTATACCCATGTTGATAAATATTGCAAATTCGATTGCTGCTAATAATATAAATGGTAATGATATTGATTTTAATGTTATTATCATTAATATAAATATGATTCCTATTGATGATGAATTTACACTATTAAAGTCATGATCACTTATTTCTACTAAGTCTGTCATTAATGGTCCTTCACCTGCTAGTAAGGCATTGCTGTCATATCTCTTTACTATCTCTTTTACTTTTTCTACTTGGTCATTTAGCTCATTTGTTGCTAATTCATATTTTGAACTTATTATTATCATTTGATATTTATCACTTTGGAAGATACTCTTTATCTCATCTGGTAATATTTCTTTAGGTATCTGTCCTTTGCTTATGCTTGCATAAGATAATGTCATATCCATTCCGTCTAGATTGTTTATTTCATCTAACATCTGATTTACTTTATAATCTGGCATATCTTTGTCAACTAGTACTAATTCTGTTGATACAATTCCAAATTTTTCTTTTAATTCATTATTTGCTTGAACACCTTGTAATGTGTTTGGTAATGATTTATCTAGATTGTAATAGTTTTCTGTATGTGTATATCCATATACTGCAAATGGTAATATTATTAAGAATACTGCTATTATAGCTTTATAATGTTTTATACTAAAATCTCTTACTTTTGTGAACTTTGGTAAGATTTCTTTATGTCTTGTTTTTTCTATTGCTTTATCAAACATTAGTATTGCTGCTGGTAATATTGTAACTGCACATATTAATCCAATTAATACACCTTTAGCCATTACCAATCCTATATCTCTCCCTAATGTTAGGTTCATGCTACATAATGCTAAGAATCCAGCAATTGTTGTTGTAGCACTCCCTAATACAGATACTAGAGTTGATGTTATTGCTTTGCTCATTGCTTCATCATTGTTATTTGTCTTCTCTTTTTCTGTTTTGTAACTATGATATAAGAATATAGCAAAATCCATTGTTACACCTAATTGTAATACTGCACTTATTGCTTTTGTAATATATGATATCTGTCCTAGCAATATATTGCTTCCCATATTATACAATATTGCTATTCCTATATTTCCTAGTAATAATACTGGAATTAGGTATGAATCAAGTGCTATCTCTAATATTACTAAACATAGTATTACTGCTATTACTATGTATACTATTACTTCTGAGTTTGATACTTCTTTTGTATCAAGCGTTGTTGCTGTCATTCCACCAATTTTACATTGTCCATCTGTTACTTTTCTTATTTCTTCTACTGTGTTTAATGTTTCTTCATCTGATATTGAGTCTTTAAATGTTGCTAATATTATTGTACTTCCATCTTTATATAATTTATCTTTTATCTCATCTGGTAGTACATCTTCTGGAATATCAGTTCCTATTACATCTGCAATGCTTACAACTTTCTCTACATTTCCTATTTTCTTTAGTTTATCTTCTAATTTCAATATATCTTTCGTTTTCATATTGTCAACAGTTATCATTGAGAACGCACCCATGTTAAAGTCTTGTGCTAATATGCTTTCTCCTTGCACTGTTTCAATATCATCTGGTAGATACATTAATATGTCATAGTTTATTTTTGTTGCTTTCATTCCAATTACAGATGGAATAAGCAATATAAGAGCTATGATTAGTATTATTTTCTTATGTTTACATATAAATTCGCCAAATTTTTGCATTTGAGCCTCCTTTTGTTATTCTCTTATTGTCGGTTTATGACCAACGGTCATTTTATATTATATTACTTTTCTGACCATTGGTCAATACTTTTTATAAAAAAAGTTGACCTTTGGTCATTTTTGTGCAATAATATATTTATGAGGAGACATTTATGAATATTATTAAAAATTTATCTAATCGAAATAATAAAAATTGTAATGAAATTAAAGAAACTAAAACGTATAAAGATAATAAAGAAGAAAGACTTCTTGATGAAGGATTTAAATTATTTACTACTAAAGGACTTAAAAACACTTCTATTCAGGATATTGTTAATAAAGCTAATGTTGCCAAAGGCACTTTCTATCTTTATTTTAAAGATAAATATGAACTTCACGATATTCTTATTATGAAGAAATCGAAGAAGCTTTTTAATGATGCACTTAATTCTCTTAATAAAAATAAAGTTACTGATTTTGTTGATCAAATTATATATATTGTTGATTATGTTATTGATGAACTTGTAAAAGATCCTATATTAATTCAGTTTATTGCAAAGGATTTGGCTTGGGGAGTTTTCAATAAAACTATACTTGAGTTATATTCAAGAGAAGAAGCCGAAGAAGATGGTTTGGTTAGTTTGTTTTTAACTGGGGTAGAAGAAAATAATATAAAATTAGATAATCCTCAGGTTTCTTTATTTATGATTATTGAGCTTGTTAGTAGTACTTGCTTTACTTCTATTTTATATAGTGAACCTTTACCAATTAAAGAGTATAAGCCTTTTCTTCATAAAGAAATTAAAAAAATACTTCAAAATTAAAATAAACTGTTAGATAAAAATCTAACAGTTTTTATATTTTATTGTTTATTTTCGTCTTCATCATCAGCATGATATAATTTTACATCATTAGCTGTATCTTCTTCTACCTCTTCTGTATTAATATGAGTATTTTGATATCTTGCCATACCTGTTCCAGCTGGGATAAGTTTTCCTATGATTACGTTTTCTTTTAATCCAATTAGGTTATCTTCTTTACCTTTGATAGCTGCCTCTGTTAATACTTTTGTAGTTTCCTGGAATGATGCTGCTGATAAGAAGCTTTCTGTTGCAAGTGATGCTTTTGTGATTCCTAGTAATATTCTCTTTCCTGAAGCTGGTTTCTTTCCTTGTTCTTCAAGTTCTTTGTTTATTACTTCTAGTTCATTCATATCTATTAATGATCCTGGTAGTAGTTTGCTATCTCCAGAGTCTTCAATTCTTACTCTCTTAAGCATTTGTCTTGCTATAACTTCAATGTGTTTATCATTAATATCAACACCCTGATTTCTATAAACTTTCTGGATTTCTTGAACTAAATATTCATGAACTCCTTCTGGTCCTTTTATTGCAAGAATTTCATTTGGATTGATTGATCCTTCTGTTAATGGATCTCCTACTCCAATTTCTTGGCCTTCTTGAACACATACTTTTGATCCAAATGGTATTGAATATGTTTTGCTATTGTCATTTGATGTAACAGTTACCTGTTTCTTTTTCTTTTCTTCTGTAATTGTTACTTTTCCTGCAATTTCAGTGATTATTGCTAATCCCTTTGGTTTACGAGCTTCGAATAGCTCCTCAACTCTAGGAAGACCTTGTGTAATATCAGCTACACCTGCTACACCACCTGAGTGAATTGTTCTCATTGTAAGCTGTGTACCTGGCTCACCAATTGATTGAGCTGCAATTGTTCCAATAGGTTCACCTATGTTAATCTTTCCTCTTGTTGCCATACTCATACCATAGCATTTTGCACAAACACCATGTTGTGTTTTACAGTTTAATGGTGATCTAACTGTTACTCTTTCAATTCCTAAATCAACTATTTTGTTAGCAACTTTTTCACTAATCATTGTGTCTTTGTCGCATAATATTTCACCTGTTGTTGGATCTTTGATATCATTTAATGGATATCTTCCTATCAATCTTTCTTGTAGGCTTTCAATTACTTGATTTCCGTCTTTGATTGCATATACTTCAAGACCTTCAGTTGTTCCACAATCTAATTCTCTTACGATTATATCTTGTGATACATCTACTAGTCTTCTTGTTAAGTATCCTGAATCGGCTGTTCTTAAAGCTGTATCAGAAAGTCCTTTACGTGCTCCATGGGCAGAAATAAAGTATTCTAATGCATCTAGTCCTTCACGGAATGATGATTTAATAGGAATCTCTACTGTTTTACCTGTTGTACTAGCCATAAGTCCACGCATACCTGCTACCTGTCTTAACTGGCTTATATTACCACGAGCTCCTGATTTTGACATCATGAATATTGGGTTCATATCGTCAAAATTCTTTTGCATTGCATTTGCAACCTTGTCTGTTGTTGCTTCCCATATCTTAATTACGCTATTATAACGCTCATTATCTGTTATTAAACCACGAGCATATTGTTTTGTTACTTGGTCAACTTGTGCTTGGCCTTCTGCCAATAAAGCTTTCTTTTCTTCTGGCACTTTAACGTCATCAATTGATACGGTCATTCCGGCAGTTGTACAATATTTATATCCAGTTGCTTTTATATAGTCTAGTAATTCTGCTGTTCTATCTAATCCATGTACTTCGATACATCTACCAATTATTTGTTTTAATTGCTTTTTAGCTATTGTAAAGTCAATCTCTGGCTCGAATTTATTCTTTGGATCAGATCTATCAACAAATCCTAAATCTTGTGGAATTCCTTTATTGTATATAATTCTTCCTACTGTTGTTGTGATAAATCCATGACTTATTTCTTTTCCTTCTTCATCATATTCAGCCATTCTAACATGTATTTTAGCATGTACTCCGACATCATGGTTTGCATAAGCCATCTCTGCTTCATCTGTTGATGAGAAATAGTTTCCTGCTCCTTTTGTTCCTTTTCTATCTACCATTTCTGGTGTGTCATTAGGATCTGCTTCTACATCCATTGTTAAGTAGTATGCACCTAAAATCATATCCTGTGATGGTTCTGTGATTGGAGCACCATCTGTTGGTTTTAATAAGTTGTTTGTTGATAACATTAAGTATCTTGCTTCTGCCTGTGCTTCTGGTGATAATGGTAAGTGAATAGCCATTTGGTCACCATCGAAGTCAGCATTGAATGCTGTACAAACTAATGGGTGTAACTTAATTGCTCTACCTTCTACTAGTACTGGCTCAAATGCTTGGATTCCTAGTCTATGTAGAGTTGGAGCACGGTTTAACATTACTGGATGATCTTTTATTACATCTTCTAGTACTTCCCATACAGCAGGATCTAATCTTTCAACCATTCTCTTTGCATTTTTTATGTTGTGAGCTAATCCTCTTCCAACTAATTCTTTCATTACAAATGGTTTAAATAATTCTACTGCCATTTCCTTTGGAACACCACATTGGTAAATCTTAAGTTCTGGTCCAACTACGATAACTGAACGTCCTGAATAGTCAACACGTTTTCCTAATAAGTTTTGACGGAAACGTCCTTGTTTTCCTTTTAACATATCTGATAATGATTTTAAAGGTCTTCCTCCAGCACCTGTTACTGGTCTTCCACGTCTTCCGTTATCTATCAGTGCATCTACTGATTCTTGTAACATACGTTTTTCGTTTCTTACAATAATTTCTGGAGCACCTAATTCTAGTAGTCTCTTTAATCTGTTATTTCTGTTGATTACTCTTCTATATAAGTCATTTAAATCTGATGTTGCAAATCTTCCACCATCTAGTTGTACCATTGGTCTTAAATCTGGTGGGATTACTGGTATAACATTCATTACCATCCATTCAGGTTTATTTCCTGATGTTTTGAATGCTTCTACTGTATCTAATCTTTTTATTATCTTTGCTTTTTTCTGTTCGCTTGCTTTTTCAAGTTCTTTATTTAATTGATCTGTTAATTTTACTACATCAATTTCTTCTAGTAACTTTCTTAAAGCTTCTGCTCCCATTTCAGCTTTGAATGATCCTTCACCATATTTTTCAACAGCTTCATGATATTCTTTTTCGTTTAATACTTGGCATTTTGATAGTCCACTTGTTCCTTTATCTGTAACAATGTATGATGCAAAATATACTACTTTTTCAACCGCTCTAGGAGAAATGTCTAGCATTAATGCTATTCTGTTTGGGATTCCTTTAAAGTACCAGATATGTGCTACTGGTGCTGCTAATTCAATATGTCCCATTCTTTCTCTTCTAACTTTTGATTTTGTAACTTCTACTCCACATCTGTCGCAGACTACGCCTTTATATCTAATTCTCTTGTATTTTCCACAATGGCATTCCCAGTCTTTAACTGGTCCAAATATTCTTTCACAGAATAGTCCATCTTTTTCTGGTTTTAGTGTTCTATAGTTAATTGTTTCTGGCTTTTTAACTTCACCTTTAGACCATTCTCTTATTCTTTCGTCTGAAGCTAAGCCAACTTGAATTTTGCTTAGATATTCTAATTCGTCCACTATTATAGCCCCCTATATAAATTTTGTTTGCCTTGTCTTAAGCTTTCTAAGTATTGCACTGTTGCTTCAATCTTTGTTGTCTACTTAGAAGCTTGACTTTAGGCTATTAAGTTTTCTTAATTTTATTCATCATAATCGTCATAAGAATCATTTGAATAATCATCTAATTCACTATCATCTCCTGAAGATAATAGTTCATCATCAGTTTCATCAGCTAAATCTGAGAATAGTTCATCACTATCGCTTTCCATCTCGCTTATTTCTTCTGATTCATCTGTTCCATCAGTTTCTGTGTAACCATCTGATAATTCTTTTTCATCTACAACGTTTGCTTCTTGTGGTTTTGTATCATTTGAGTCATTGATTGAGTTAAAGTCTACACCGTCTTCGATGTTTTCTTTTAATTCTATCTCTGATCCCTTATCTGTAAATAGTTTGATATCTAGTCCTAATGATTGTAATTCTTTTACGAGAACTTTAAATCCTTCTGGTACTCCTGGTTTTGGAATATTTTCACCTTTTACGATTGCTTCATAAGTCTTTACACGTCCAACAACATCATCTGATTTTGTTGTAAGCATTTCTTGTAATGTATATGCTGCACCGTAAGCTTCAAGTGCCCAAACTTCCATTTCACCAAATCTCTGTCCACCAAATTGTGCTTTACCACCTAAAGGTTGTTGTGTTACTAATGAGTATGGTCCTGTTGAACGAGCGTGGATCTTATCATCTACTAAGTGGTGTAATTTTAACATGTACATAACACCTACTGTGATTGGATGATCAAATGGATCTCCTGTTCTTCCATCATATACTACTGTTTTTCCATCTTTTCTTAATCCTGCATCTTTCAATAACTCTTCAATTTCACAGTCTTTAGCACCATCAAATACTGGTGTTTCAACTTTCCATCCAAGTGCTCTTGCAGCCATTCCTAAGTGAACTTCTAGTACCTGACCTAGGTTCATACGAGATGGTACACCCATTGGATTTAATACTATGTCTACTGGTGTTCCGTCTGGTAAGAAAGGCATATCTTCTTCTGGTAATATTCTTGATATAACACCTTTGTTTCCGTGACGTCCAGACATTTTATCACCTACTGAGATTTTTCTCTTTGTAGCAATATATACTCTTATTACTTGATTTACTCCAGGGCCTAATTCGTCTGAGTTGTCTCTTGTAAATATTTTAACATCTACTACTGTTCCTGCTTCTCCATGTGGTACTCTTAATGATGTATCTCTAACTTCTCTTGATTTTTCACCAAAGATTGCTCTTAAAAGTCTTTCTTCAGCTGTTAGCTCTGTTTCTCCTTTTGGAGTAACTTTACCAACTAATATATCACCTGGTCTAACTTCTGCACCAATTCTAATGATACCGTCTTCATCAAGGTCTTTTAATACATCTTCACCAACGTTTGGAATATCTCTTGTGATTTCTTCTGGTCCAAGTTTTGTATCACGACATTCGCAATTGTATTCTTCTATATGAATTGATGTGTATACATCTTCTTTTACAAGTCTTTCACTGATAAGAACAGCATCCTCGAAGTTATATCCTTCCCATGTTGAGAATGCAATTAGTACGTTTCTTCCTAATGCCATCTCTCCATTTTGAGTTGCAGGTCCATCTGCTATTGTGTCGCCTGCTTTAATTTTTTCGCCAACTTGTACTATTGGTCTTTGATTAATACATGTTCCACCATTTGTTCTCTTGAATTTTAATAGCTTGTATGATGTTACTTCATTTTTCTTATTTCTTATTTGAATCTCATCGCCAGTAACCTTTTCAACTATTCCATCTTCTTTAGCTGTTACTGTTATTCCAGAGTCTTTGGCTGCTCTATATTCCATACCAGTTCCAACTATTGGAGCTTCTGGTTTTAATAGAGGTACTGCTTGACGCTGCATGTTTGATCCCATTAGAGAACGCTTAACGTCATCATGCTCTAAGAATGGTATCATTGCTGCTGCTACTGATACTAATTCTTTTGGTGATACTTCAATGTAGTCTACTTGCTCTGCTGGAACTTCTTTGAATTCTGTTACTTGTCTTACTTTGATTCTCTTATTTACAAATCTGTTGTCTTTGTCTAATGGTTCGGTTGCTTGACCTATTGTATATTTATCTTCTTCATCTGCTGATAGATAATCTACTTGGTCTGTAACTTTTCCTGTTTCTTTATCAACTTTTCTATATGGAGCTTCTATGAATCCATATTCATTAATTCTTGCAAATGAACATAAAGCTGAAATTAAACCAATGTTAGGTCCTTCTGGTGATTCAACTGGGCATAATCTTCCATAATGAGTATAGTGAATATCTCTTACTTCGAATCCTGCTCTTTCTCTTGTTAATCCTCCAGGTCCTAATGCTGAAATTCTTCTTTTATGTGTTAGTTCTGATAATGGGTTTGTTTGATCCATGAACTGTGATAATTGTGAACTTCCGAAGAATTCTCTAATTGCTGAAGATATTGGTTTTGTATTAATTAATGCTTGAGGTGTGATTGAGTCTAGATCTTGTATTGTCATTCTTTCACGAACAACTCTTTCTAGTCTTGCTAGTCCAATTCTAAATTGGTTTTGTAACAATTCACCTACACATCTAATACGTCTATTTCCTAAATGATCTATATCGTCTATTTTGCCTAATCCATGATATAAATTTAATAAATAGCTTATTGATGCAATTATATCTTCATTAGTAATATGACGTGGTACTAACTCTTCTTTTCTTGCTTTTAATTCTTCATGTAAATCTTCTGGTGCTGTTTTTTCAAGTATTTCTTTTAATACAGCATAGTTTACCAATTCTTTTATGTGTAAATCAGATATATCAATATCCACATAATTCTTAATATCTACTGTTCCATTTCCTAGAACTATTATAAATGAATCTCCACATTTAATTTTTACTGAATTAATTCCTAGATTTTGAATCTTCCAGGCAATTTCTTCTGAAATTTTCTCGTCTTTATCCACTAATATCTCACCTGTTGTTGGATCTGATATTGTTTCTGCTGATACTTGGTTTCTTATTCTCTTTGCAAGACTTAGTTTATCATTGAATTTATGTCTTCCAACTTTAGCTAAGTCATATCTCTTTGGATCAAAGAATAATCTATCAAATAATGTACGAGCTGCTTCAACTGTTGGTAATTCACCAGGTCTTAGTTTCTTGTAAATTTCTATTAAAGCTTCATTCATTGTTTTAATTGGATCTTTTTCCATTGTTGCTTTAAGCAATGTTTCGTTTCCAAATAGGGCTAATATTTGGTCATCTTTTTCAAGTCCAATTGCTCTTAATAGAGTAGTTACAGGAATTTTTCTTGTTCTATCAACTCTTACGTAGAATATGTCATTATTATCTGTTTCATATTCTAACCATGCTCCTCTTAATGGCATAACTGTTGATGTGTACAATTTCTTTCCTGTTTTTGTATCCAATGAGTCTGCATAATAGCAGCTTGGAGAACGTACTAACTGGCTAACTACAACTCTCTCTGCTCCATTGATTACGAATGTAGCTGTATCAGTCATTACAGGGAAATCTCCTAAGTATATCTCTTGCTCTTTAATTTCTCCTGTTTCACGATTGAATAATCTTACTTTTACATGTAATTTTGTAGAATATGTAGCATCTCTCTCTTTTGCTTCTTCTACAGTGTATTTTGGATGTTCATCCATGTGGTAGTCTAGAAAGTCTAATACTAGATTTTCTGAATAGTCTACTATTGGAGAAACTTCTCTTAATACTTCTCCTAATCCTTCGTTAATAAACCAGTTGTAAGAATCTTTCTGAACTTTTATTAAGTTAGGTAATTCAATGAAATCACCTATTTTTGAGAAAGATTTACGTGTTGTTTTTTCATGTTTTACGTCTTTTACGTTTACCAAAGGTAATACCCCCTTCTTAATAATAATTTAAGCAGATTGTATTAGTATATATTTAATTTTGGAGAAGTCCTTCTTAACTTGATAGCTACTTTTAAGTCATTGTAGTCCTGCTTTTTTAACTATAATCACCTAAAAATATGGCTATCTTGTAATTCCTCTTCTTCATAATTTACATAAATAAAATTAGAAGGCAAAAAAAGGTAAACTGATACATAGCATCAGTTTTACCTTTCTCTATTCTTTTAAATTATTTCACGATTACCGAATTATTCATCTATTAGCCCTTCTAGATTTTATTCGTACATAAATATACTGAGTTTATTATATTGCAAAATCTGATTAATGTCAACAATTTCGCGATATAAAATTTAAGTTTTTTTATTATTTCCCAATAAAAAAAAGACTATGTTGATGTCATCATCATCTTAAGTCTATTGTTCTTTACTATTTAATATGTTTTTTTCGTACAAGTTAACGACTTTTTGCAGTTCGCTATCTTTGAATTGATTGAATACGCTTGTGTATGTGTTTAATGTTATTGATATGTTGGTGTGTCCTAATATTCTTTGTAGTACTACTGCTGCCATTCCTGCTTCTATACATCTTGTTGCAAATGTATGCCTTAGGCTATGTGTTGATATTCCTTCTATATTTTTCATTTTTAGTGTACTTCCCATTATTCTTTTTAGTTTGCTATTGGCTATATTATGCGATAAATATTTTCTCTTATATGAAAATAGTATTCTCTTTTTTGATCTGTTGGCTTCTTTTAATTGTTCTTCTATATGTGGAATTATAAATTCTGGTATTGGCACTTCTCTTATTCCGGCATAAGTTTTTGTAGAATCATGTAATACTATTTTTCCTTTTGTGTTTATTGATAATGTTTTGTTTACTTTTATTATTTTTCGTTCAAGGTCTATGTCTTCAACTGTTAGTGATAAGACTTCTCCTATTCTTAGTCCGGTATACATTTGTATTAAAAATATGTTTTTGTATTTTTCTTTTCTTATGTTTGTATTTAAAAGGTAGTCACTTAATTTCTTTTGTTCTTCCATTGTTAGTGCTCGTACTTTTTTTAATTTTTGTGTGCTTTTCGGTTTTATTACATCGTACAGTGGATTGTCTGTTATATATTTGTTTCTAATTGCATAATTAAATGTTTGATTTAATTGTTCATATATCTTGCATATATATGAGTTGCTGTATTTTTTTATTTCGTTTAGATACTTTTGTATATCATTGCTAGTTATTTCTTTGATGTTCATTTTTCCAACATCACTCTCTTTTATTTTGTTGATTGTCTTGCTTATTCTTAAATATGTTGAGTCTTTTATTATATTTGATTCATATTTTTTATCTCGTATTTCTTCCATTATTTTATATAGCCTGATTCCTTGTGTTTGCAAATATTGTTGGTCTTTTATTTTTATTCTTAGTGTTTCTAATTTTTCTATTGCCTCTTCTTTTGTTTTGGCATATACACTTTTTCTTGTTCTTTTTCCATTTGTTGTTATTGATATTTGTGCTCCCCACCTATCCGTTTCTTTTATGTAGAATACTGTTCCTCCTTTTCTTCTTTTTCTGGTTCTTTTTTCATTTGATTCTTTCATATTTCTCCTCCTTTGACTTTTCCCCCATGAAAATCATATCTCTAATGATACGATAAAGTAAAGTGTTTTGTGGCTTTTTTGTTAAACTGTTCTAACCACGAAAGATTATGCTCAGAATACAGAGACGAGAACGTATATCATAAAAATTAAGTTTCCACATGTAGGTGATTATGTAAGTTATAAACCGGATACGCCAAGTGCTGGATATAATTTAAAATCTGTTCAAAGTGGATATAATACAGATCAAGTTATAGACACAAGCTATGATCCAACAGAGTGGAGAGTCATGGAAGTAGATGAAAACAGAAGAATAACCAAATTATTTGGAGTGCCAAACAATAATCAGAAGTCAATCTCATTTGGTGGAGCAAGAGGTTATAATAATGTCATATTCTTGTTAAATGATATATGCGCATATAGATATAAAAATTCTAGTTTAAATGCAACAGCAAGAAGTCTTAACTTAAGCAATCTTGAAAGTCAAATGAATTCGAATGGTATTGCTAAGAAAACTAAATATGTTAATCCTTACGGTTCAATTTATGGAACTACTTTTAAGATGATAAAATATAAGAAGTATCCAATATTATATGCTAAAGAACAATATTCTGGAATAGATGTATCAAATGTAACAAATGGAACTCAAATAATAAATGGATCAATTAATACATCTGCACTCAATCAAATGAATCCTAATGGTAAAAAACAAAATGATGCAATTTACGCATCAGCAACTACAGTAGACACCTATAAAGAATCTTCTAATTCTCTAACTTGTACTCAAACATTTTATGGAGGAATAGGTGTTGAAGATTATGAAAATTCAAAATTTTTTGAAACAGTTTTAGGAAATAATATATCATTTTTTATTGCCTCACGTAGTATAGACATTAATTGCTTAGACTTATTTTCTACTTTTGGAATTTATTTTGCATATGAAGACGGAAATCTTGGAGCTTATGCATTATTTCAGTCGAGCGGTTATAGCCCTAGTATAGCAAATCATATTGCACCAGTAGTTTCTTTCGGTGATATCATTATTATAAAAAATGGAGATGGTACAATAAATAATCCATACACAATCGGAAAATAACATATTATTGATATAAAAATAAAAAATCCGCATGCATATCTTTATAGCTTGCGGATTTTTTGTAAACTTTTATTCTATTTCATATGGGCTGCTGACTGTTCCACTTCCACTTTTTACTTTAGCACCAGCGTCAATAGACACTACTGATGCATAAAAATTACTATAATTATTGGTATTACCATATGAGCCTAATAAACCATATCCATCCAAACAACCTTTACGTACACGGCAAAATCCCCAATATGCACCTATATTATTAGGATCTCCACATATAACATAACGTGAAGCTAACCAAAATGAATTATCATTTTCAAATATTAGTTTATATAAATTTGAATCATAATAATCAGAGGCAACTTGACCTGTTCCGTAAAACGTCTGTGTACACGTAATACTAGTAACTGAAGCTCCTAATGCCTTAGATGGACTTGGAAGTGTTGTGTAGATATTGTCACTCCTTGTTTTTCCATTTGGATTCATTTTTCCTTGAGCAGTTTTATTTACATTTCCAGTTATAACCTGAGTTCCATTTGATATGCCACTTACTCCAACTCCTGAGTACCTTTCTGAAGCATATTCTGCTGGATATTTTGTATAACTTCCTGTATATTTTACTGTAGTACCATATTGTACATTTCCTTCCAGTTTATATGCATTTCTTTTAGCGATTCCAGTCGCATTCATCCTTTCTTCTATATCTTCTATTTTTAAACTTCTTGCTGTTGCACCTAACTTTGCGTTACTATATCTATTTTTACATATATCATTTAATAAATATGCTCCGTTATTATATCCTGTTGGTCCTCCCCAGCCAATTTTTTTCAAACTTATTCCAAATAATTTAGTTACATTTCTATTTTCATCTACTTCCATGATTCTCCATTCTGTTGGATCATAGCTTGTGTCTATAATTTGATTTTTATTGTATCCACTTTGAGCAGATCTTAAATTATATCCAGTGTTTGGTGTATCTGGTTTGTAATTTACATATTCTCCGATGTGAGGAAACTTTAACTTAATTATATACGTTCTGCTGCTTGAATTACCGACATTATCT
>OLIQ01000224.1_pt1 | contig 29823 bp, 33 predicted proteins | sample 1609631 | NCBI WGS metagenome assembly OLIQ01 (sample SAMEA4350114, study PRJEB24818) | metagenome | biome: human; feature: gut; material: faeces | place: Denmark | collected 2013-09
TGGGGGTAGTGATGTTGCCGGAATAATGTTCTAAATTACGTAAAATGTGTCCTAAATTTCGATAAAAATAGTTATACGCTTAACTTTTTATTATATTTGTGACAGTATTAAGTACTTTATTTGACTATCAACGAATTATATTCAACTCGCATGAGAATGGGCAACGGATAAGAAAATGCCAAACTGTTCAGAAACACTATATTCCTCATGCTTTCAAATAACTCTTTTATCAATGCAAAGATAGTTTTTTTATGAATTTGTTCAAAGATATTGCAATATAATTGCTTTACTCCGAAAAAGTCTATTAACTTCCCAATGATAATTGATAAACGTTTTTATTCATCGAATTTCCTTAAATTCAACTTTCCTCAGGATAATTTCCCTTTATTGCTATTACAAAAGAGAGCATGAAATAAGGAATCAGATAAAAGTATGTCTGAATCTAATTCTATTAACTGGCTTTAATAATGATTTTATTGAAAACCCAAGAAGTAGGCTAAAAACCATCCAGTCTGACCGAATGCTCTATGTTGTAGAAGAACGGCGGTAGCTCTCGGGGGAACCACCCGAAACACGACTGAAATATTTGGAAAAGAGCGACTGATCGTTAAACCCTAACTTATAGGCTATCTCCTTTATGGTCATGGGCGAATTGCGCAAGAGGATCTGCGCTTCGAGCACGACGTATTCCTCTATCCATCGTGCGGCACTACGTCCACTCACCAGTCGGATCACAGTAGAAAGGTGACGGGGAGTCAGTGAAAGTTCGTCCGCATAAAATGATACACGCCGTTGTTTGCTATAGTGAGTATGGAGCAAGTCAAGGAAATCATACAAGATTTTCTCACTGTGCGACATAGGCATGGCAGTGTCTTCCAGCCGACGGCAGATATTGCGTACTTGACAGAACATTCCCAAGATGAGCGGATAAAGAGTTTCTGCAGAATCTTGCAGGCCGGAAGCATCGGCACAGAGACACAGCAGGTCATAGAAACGGCTCAACCGTTCGTGTTCGTCTTCATTGAGGGCAATGAAAGCATTGCGTATGGCAATCTTCCCCAAAGTCCGCTCGATATGGACAAGTTGCCGCCAAAAGGCTTTTGAAAGCAGCAGGCCCACACACCTGAAACCGGGGCTGCGGCTTACAATGCGGCAGGCACAGGGTGTGGTGAAGCAAAGCAGGTGCTCACGATTGAAACGATAGGGTTGCAGGTTGATGTCCAATTGCATTTCTCCATCCAAGCAAAGAAACAGACAGGGGAGGTCTATCTTTACAGGGCTGTCGTGTGTGCCGAATAAATCTTTCTCATGCCAAATGACAAAAGGGGGGGCTTTCTTGCCAAGCTGCAGGCGTTGAAGCAACTTGTCGAATGTGAACAAGGTCTGAGTCATACAAAACGACATGTAAAATTAGGTTAATAAGCTATATTCTCACCAATAATCGTACAAATGTACAAATTAAATGCAGAAAAACGCATTTACAAGCATGAAATAACGCAGTAATTTTGCAGCGTAATCAAATCAGTATGACAATGAAAATAAAATTTTTGACTATGGCACTCTCCATGACGGTCATTCCGTCAGTTCTTTGGGCGCAGAAACCGGCTACGGAACATACCATCCGTGCCAATGAAACTGTAAAGACGGAACTGAATTTCAACGACCGTCAGGATTTTGAAGACGCCAACCGAGGATTTATTGCAAGCATTGATGGAAAAGCCGTATTGGGCAAAGACGGAAAAGTGTCTTATTCAGTGGAGGAATGGGATTTTCTGAAGAATGAAACACCGCAGACTGCCAACCCCAGCCTGTGGAGGCAGTCACAGCTTAACCGCATCAACGGCCTGTTTGAAGTGATACCCGGCAAACTTTATCAGGTAAGAGGGTTCGACATTGCCAACATGACTTTTATCCGTTCTGACAATGGTTGGATCATCATTGACGTGACAACTACCGATGCCGCTGCGAAGGCAGGCTATGATCTCATTAAGAAGCATGTGGCCGACCTGCCCGTACAAGGTGTGATTTTCACCCATCCCCACGGCGACCATTACGGAGGCATTGCTGCGGTGAAGGAAGCTTCTTCTAAAAAGGATTTCGACATCATCGCTCCTAAGGGCTTCATGGCTTCGGCACAAAACGAGAATGTGCTGGCAGGAGTAGCCATGACCCGCCGCGCCACTTATATGTATGGCTTGCAGCTGCAACCGGGTGAAGAGGGTACGTTGGGCTGCGGCCTGGGACAGCGTATGTCAACGGGCAGCAAGGGTATCGCCCGTCCTACCATCGAAATAGAAAACACAGGAGAGAGACATACCATTGACGGTGTGGAGTTGGAGTTTGTCTATGTGCTCGATACGGAAGCACCTGTGGAAATCATGGTCTGGATTCCGCAACTAAAAGCTTTCTGTACGGCAGAAGACATGACACATAATATGCACAACTTGCAAACGTTGCGTGGTGCGAAAGTACGTAACGGGCTGCTGTGGAGCAAGGCGGTAGATACAGCCATCGAACGTTACGGAAATCAGGTGGAGGTGTCATTCTCAACCCATCACTGGCCTACTTGGGGCAATGAGCGTATCGTGGATTATTGGGAAGCCCAGCGTGATATGTACCGCTATCTGCACGACCAGACCTTGCACCTGGCCAACCGTGGTCTGACACCTGACGAAATCGCCGAAGAAATGAAACTTCCGGCTTCGCTGTCATCGCAGTTCAACTGCCGCGGCTACTACGGCACACTAAGCCACAACGTGAAGGCGCAGTATGACCTTTACTTCGGTTGGTTCAATGGCAATCCTGCACATCTCAACCCATTGCCCCCTTCAGAACTTGGAGCTAAATATGTAGAGGCCATTGGAGGTGCCGACAAAGTACTCGAAGTGGCCAAGGCGTCATATGCCAAAGGTGAATACCGTTGGGTAGCTACGCTACTGGACAACCTGGTTTTTGCAGAACCTGAAAACAAGGAAGCACGCCAATTATTGGCAGACACATACACCCAGTTGGGCTATCAGGCGGAAAGCGGTCCGTGGCGCAACTTCTATCTGACAGGAGCACGTGATTTGTTCAAGAAAGATGTGCCTTATACATCACAACTCATCAATGACGGTGTGTTGGCTCAGATGGACATGGGAACTTTGCTTGACTATTGCGCCATCCAACTGAACGGGGAAAAAGCTGCCGGAAAGAAAGCGGTTATTAACATCAATTTCACTGATACGAAAGAGAAAGTAATGCTGATGCTCAATAACGGGGTATTGAATCACCGTCTTGACAGTCAGTATGAGAAAGCTGACCTTACCCTGGAGATTGAGAAAATGAATTTTGTCAAACTATTTTTTGGAAGAACAGATTTGCAAACTTTACTAAAGACGGACAAGGTGAAAACTACGGGAAACACCCAAGCTATGGATGTTATCTGTAGTGCCTATGAACCGGCAGATCCTAACTTCAAAATTGTATTGCCGTAAATAGGAATAGGGCATTGTTTAACATGGCGGGTGCATGAATATGCATCCGCCTTTTCAGTATCTTTTATAATTCAGAATAGTAAAAAGAAAATCCCAATGTATAAAACATTGAGATTTTCAATATGTCTACGATAATAGCGTATTATAATTTTATCCATTGTTTTAGAAATTGATAACGGGTACTTTATTCAGAACCACCATACCATATTCCTCATGCTTCCAAATCTTTTATTGATGTGAATGTAAAAATTGCATTTTCCAGCAAAGGCTGATAATATCCGGTCCGAATTTTATGAAATAATCCTGCTTGAAGTACTCCCGTAGCCGAGTTCCCGTAACTCACAGGCAAAGGTAACTCGTGTCCTGCTCGTACAAGCAAGGTCAAGCCCTCCGGGTGTCGTGGAAAAATCATCCTCGCCCGGAGGGCTTGCGGTATTTTTCCCGCCAACCTTGCATGTACGGGACACGACCTTTTATGGCCTGTAGTTACGGGAACTCCGGCCCCGAAATGCCGGACTAATAAAAAACTGATTGTTATGTCACAGCAGGCAACAAAAGAAAAGTACAGTATCGAAACGCTTCGGGAACGGAATGTTTCATACGACCATGAGCATGAGCTGACACAGGAAGATGTGGATATGGCCAACAATTATGTGAAACTTATCGAGCGGACGCGCTCCGAGATTACACCGCAAATCGGCGACAGGCTGGTATATGTAACCGAACACGGAGATTATTACGGGAACGCCCTCATTGACAGCAGGAGCACAAAAGAAGGATTCCTTTCCATATGCGAACAGCCGTATGTGCCTTTCGTGTGGGAAGAGGAAAACAACATCCGTCTGAGTGTCAGCGGAGGCGCATTCCACTCCGTAAACCCGGAAGAACTGAAATTCCTAAAATGGACGAAAGGAGCATTCAAGGATTGGGGACACTGCGGTGCGTGCGCCAACGGTTCGGTGACATTTCTGGCCAAAGTACCGTTATGGTTCTATGCCGAACCCAATCCCAAGTATGAAGGTTTCACGACCGAGACCTACCGGAAGTTCTATCTGCACAAAAGGAAGGAATCGGAAAACGGCAATCTCTATCAAGGATTTGAGATCGCTTTCCGGGATGAAGCCGAGTTCCAACAATTCCTGAACGACTATGAAGGAACGGTGCTCAAGGGAAATTGGGAAAATCAAATCGTGTTATGGTGCTTCCGTCGGGAATATGTGTTCCTGCCTTCCGCCGAATGGGAAAAGATTGATGTCCCTGCCGAAGAACGGAGGCTCAACTTCCATCCCGAGCAAGTCAAGATAGTCAAGGACATGGAAAAACACATTACCTACTTCTACCGAATCAAACCGGATAATTTCTAACATTTAAAATCCAACAGATATGCAAACGACAACAGTAACCAAGGCCGGCAACGCTCCCGACCTGCTTCAGGGCATTCTGAACGTGCAAGTGAGAAACGAGGACAAGATTACGGAACAGGACCGTGTCTATTGCCAGCACCAGCAGGACATGCTCTACAAGACACTCGACCGGATTGACCGCTGGTACGCCGTCTTCAAGGAGGAGGCGGAACAGTACCAAGCCGAGCGCAAGTTCCATTACGAGGAGAATGGTAAGGTTTCCATGCGTGATTTCTATACTTACCATAACGACAGGGATGACTATTCGCACAACGAATTCAAGCCGTTTGACCTTATCAACGACCTGGTGGATAAGAACCGAAACGCCAATGCGAACTTTGCCAACCGCATCATTTCTTATTTCAACAAGACTTACAACGTGTCGGTTCCTGAGTATAAAATAGATGAAAAGGCCCTTCCGATGGGCTTCCGTCCAGTGTATGATACTTATGTAGATGTAGTCATCGAACACTTGGGCGGCAAGAGTTTCCGGGAAACAGCCGTGGAAGAACTGCTCGCACGCTTTCTGAATACAGTCAGACCATCATGTTGGAGCAAGGTTAAACCGGAACTGAAAAAGGACAAAATCACGTTTCCCGAAATACTAAGGTTTGATGAATTCTATCAATCATACAACCGCAACCAGATAGATTACAATTATCGTGGTAAAATAGAAACCTTCTGTGAAGGCATTGCGTTCGGTGCCGACGATACTATTCATGGATCAAGCGGTATGATTATCCGTTTTAACGATAATGATGTTTCCGTAACCGACTGGTACGACCTTACGACCACCAATGCAGAGCAAATCCGATTCTACAAGAACGGACGTATCGATGTCCGGTTCAAGGACAGCGCGGCAGCCGAGAGCTGTTTCAAACGGCTTCGTCTTGATGAAATCACTCTAAGAGAGAACTGACCATGTGAAAAATACCACAGCACCCCGTAAGACCATCCTTGCGGGGTGTTTTCATTTTTAACTGTAACAACCGATAGAATATGTATGCTATCATCCCCCAACAAATACCGCAAGGTATGCGTGCCGAAGTCAACGAGAAGATACTCTTCGCCATAGACTCCGGCAAGGACCTCATTCCGGCGGAGAGCATCTACAACTGCTACACCGGCATCGGAGGACTGCATAACCTCAGACAATCCGACTTTGCAGGCTACCACGAGTATGCCGAAGCGAAGAAGGAGTTCGAGATGGGACAGTTCTTCACGCCGCATGAAATATGCCGGGACATGGTGGATATGCTTTCTCCCATCTCCACGGAAATGATACTTGATATGTGTTGCGGCATGGGCAATTTCTTCAACCACCTGCCCAACCCGCATAATGCCTACGGCTTCGACATAGACGGCAAGGCCGTGGCTGTCGCACGATACCTCTACCCGGAAGCCCATATCGAGAAATGCGACATCCGGCAATACTATCCGGAACAACGTTTCGATGTTATCATCGGCAACCCTCCCTTCAATCTGAAGCTTGACTACAAACTGTCACAGGAATACTATATGGACAAGGCTTACGATGTGCTCAATCCGGCAGGAATCCTGATGGTCATCGTGCCCTGCTCCTTCATGCAGAGCGAGTTCTGGGAGAAGACACGGATAGCCGGTATAAACGGCAGATTCTCATTTGTCGGTCAGACGAAGCTACCCCCGTCAGCCTTTGCCGCAGTCGGAGTCCATGACTTTGATACGAAGATCATGGTATTTCTCCGTAAATCGACCCACATCGGGATGCAGGCTTACAACGCGGAGGAATTCATAACGGCGGACGAGCTGAAAAAGCGCATCGGCGAGGCAAGGGCGATGAAACACCGGTTGCGTTTCGACCTGATGCGCGAGACCGGCCGGATTGACAAGGAAGAACTTGAACAGTTCGAGTACAGACTTGCCAAGTACATGTACGAACTGAAAGCGCACGCCAAGTTGAACAAACATATAGACAAGGCGGAAGCGTTGGTCACGAAGTTCCGTAACCAGAAGCCGCCTGAGAACGCCACACGGGAGCAGGCAAGCCAATGGGAGAAGAACAAGCTGACCCCGAAGAAAGTGCTTGCCGCCATCCGCAGGTACATCACCTCGCAAAATATCGTACCACGCAAGGAGGTGGCTTTGGTAAAGACCTCCTACGGTTTCAAACTGAAACAGTACGCTCCCCGGCTGTTGGACAAAGTAGCTCATAAGGCGGCAAATATCAATGACCTTGTGTTGGACCGTGTAGAACTTCCCGTGCCGGAACTGCCGACAGAGAAGAACAGGCGTCAAATTCGTGCGGCGGAGAAACTGATACGACGCAAGCGAAGGGAGTATGAAATGCAGAACCGGCAGTTCTCGGAAATGGAGGAAGATGGCAGGCTGAAAGAATACCTGGACCGGTGTGCATTCATCAACAAGGACGGCGAGACCTGCGAATTCACCTCACTCCAGAAATACGACCTGAACCTCGTCTTGCAGAAACGTTACACACTGCTGAACTGGCAGCAAGGTTCGGGCAAGACGGCTGCCGTGTATCACCGTACCAAATACCTGCTCAAATTCCGTAAGGTTCGGAGTGTCATTATACTGGCTCCCGCCATCGCCACCAATATGACATGGATACCATTCCTTTCGATAAATAGGGAAAAGTTCCGGGTGGTAAGAAGCAATGCCGATCTGGAAACGGGGCCGGAGGGTGTGTTCATCGTCCTCTCCACCTCCATGCTTGGCAAACTGAAACGGGGGCTGGCAAGGTTTGTCAAACGCAGTTCAAGAAAACTGTGCCTTGTTTTTGACGAGTCGGACGAAATAACCAACCCGTCGTCACAGCGGACAAAGCATATCCTCAGCCTCTTCCGCCGCCTCAAATACAAGATACTCGACACGGGTACGACCACACGTAACAATATCGCCGAACTGTACAGCCAGTTCGAACTGCTCTATAACAACTCAGTCAATATGATTTGTTGGAGCAACCGAGTGTACTACGAGAACAAGGACAAAGAGATTGAGGACGAGAATAATGCGTATTACGGCGAACCGTTTCCGGCATTCAGGGGGCATGTACTTTTCCGTGCCTGCCACTGTCCGGGAAAATCCACCGTGTTCGGCATAGAGAAGCAGAACCAGGATGTCTATAACAAGGAAGAACTGGCCGAGCTTATCGGGAAGACCGTCATCACCCGCAAGTTCAGGGACTTTGCCGGAGAGAAATACAAGATACGGACACATACGGTCAGCCCGTCCGACGGCGAGCGTGAGGTCTACCGTGTCATCATCGAGGAGTTCTGCCGTATCTGCGAGCTGTATTACAACAGCACGGGGGACGCGAAGAAGGATGCCGGACTCCGGCTTATGCGGCAGATCAAACTGCTTATCAAAGCCTGCTCCGTCCCACACCTGATAGAGGGCTATTCCGGTGACGGGATTCCGAACAAGACAAGGTACATCGAGAGGTTGGTACGTACAATACCCGGCAAAGTGGCTGTCGGCTGCACGTCCATAGCCGCGTTAGACCTTTACGAGAAACATCTCCGCGAATGTTTTCCTGACCGTCCCGTATTCGTGGTCAAGGGTGACGTGGCGTTCAAGAAACGGCAAAGCATCGTGACGGAGTTCGACTCCACCATCAACGGCATACTGGTCTGTACGCAGCAGAGCCTGAGCAGTTCGGTGAACATTCCCACCTGCAACGATGTGATACTTGAATCCCTGCAATGGAACATCCCGAAGATGGAGCAGTTCTACTTCCGTTTCATCCGCCTTGACTCCAAAGAGCTGAAGGACGTGCATTATGTCACCTACAAGGATTCCGTGGAGCAGAACCTGATGGCACTGGTGCTTACCAAAGAGCGGCTGAACGAGTTCATCAAGACGGGCGAGGTGAAGGAACAGTCGGAAATCTTCGAGGAGTTCGATGTCACCATGTCCGTTATCGAGAGCCTGCTGGTCAGGGAGCGTGACAGCGAAGGGAAAATACATATCAGCTGGGGAAGCCAGCGCATAATGAACTGAAAAATGGAAAAATAAATGAGAAACCGCAGATTCCATTCCACAGGCAAAGGTAGCCCGCACCCTTACCGGCAGGGCAAGGTCAGGCCGCAGGCGGTTTTCGGGAAAATCATCCTCGCCGGAGGCTCCGGTATTTTCCCGAAAAACCCTGCACTGCCGGGGTGCGGACCTTTGGAAGCCTGTGGAATGAAATCCCCGGTTCCGCATCATAAACCATAATGAAGAATATCATGGACTTGAATCAGGCAGAAGTGGCAGTGACCACGCAGCATCTCATAGACATGGGGCAGGAAAAAGACAACCTGCTGCAAATGTCCGACTTCGGCGACATGGGGGAATTCCTGTGCACCTGCTCCGGACTGTTTCCCGAAGAGGAAACACCGGAATACAGGTACACGAGATGGGAAGAAATTCCGGACCTGCTCATCAACCGGGAGTGGCTGTGCCCTAATTTTTTCGAGATAAGGGAAGCGATGGAACAGCTGGAAGAATACGACAAGGATTGTTTTTTTGACTGGTGTGCCCGCTGTGGGTATGACATCAGTACGGAAGATCCCCACCTGCTGGTGGCGCACTACATCGAACTTTATGGAAATGCGCCCTATATCGACGATGAGCCTTGCCCGGACAGCGGGGATGACAGCCTGCTGTACTATCCGGGCATATCAAGCAACTATTTCGACACGGGTATTCCCCGCTTCGAGGTATTCGATGACAATTACGATTAAAGCATATAAACATATACAAGATGGAAATCAACTTCAAAGGACCGGTAATACCGGTTGACCCCTATTCGCAAATGGCGTTTGTGGAGATACTGAACATTCTCCTGACGGCAGGGCACATCGTGGATGTGAACAGGTTCCTGATAAACAGGAATGCCAATCCGCAATTCGGCTCGTTGTCAGGATATTTCAGATGGTCATTCTCCGACAACCACTTTACCCTGTGGCAACGGGTGGAATACAACTCGCCGCTCTGCTTCAGCCGGCGCATATTCAGCATCCATTTCGGGATGCTGGCAAGCCGTGACAGGAAAAGAGACAATACGGTAATGAACTAAAAACATATCAATATGAGTCACCAGGTAATTACAAGAATGGCATACAATGCCAAAACCAAGCAGATAGAAACTTGGCAGCATTCCAACAACGTGTGGCCGACAACAGACCATTTTTATGCATTGGATGTGAAAACAGACGAACAGATGTTTGAATTCATAACATTGATAGCAAACGGATTGTGGCAAGGGCGCAAATGGCGTAAAGCATTCAAGACACTTTTTGAAGAATATCCGGAATTGGTCAGGTTCTCATACGAGCACGAGCTTAGAGGCCAACCTTGGAAGGCATACTGTGCCATTTGCAAAAAATATGAGGAACTTGCCCAAAGCAAATGCAATGAAATAGTTGCGCGATTCAAGCAACTTACCGGGATTGTCTGACCAAAACAGATGCAAAATATATGGAAGAGATAAAGATTTCAAACAGACAAATCGCGCTGATGGCTTTCGACCGGTTGCGCAAGGAAGACAAGACAGATTCTGCATTGAAACTCGCACGGTGTATGCTGCATGGCACAAGCATATCGCTCGGCATAGGTGATATCGACTGGGAGATAGACAGGGCGATACAGCAGTGCGGAGGAGTGCCAAGAACGGGATACAGATACACGGCTTATTTCCACTTCAACCGGAATACGGAAATGGCAAAGGAAATATACGACAAGATCGTGAAGGAACTGTATGGTTAGGAAACAACACGGAGGCGGCTTGAAGGTCGCTTCTGTCATTTATAACGGTATGTACGGGAAAAGGAATCCTGCCGTACACAGGTAACAGAAATGGATGAACAGAAAACATTGACATTGGATTTCATCAAATCCCTGATGGAACCGGTCTATACGTTGGTATGGACGGACTACAATGACAATCTTGATAACCATCGCGGGCTGATTCAAAAATGCCTTGACAGCAAGAGCCGCGAACATTTGTGGGAAAAGGCAGACGAGTGGTACAGCGATGCCGAATGGGAGGCTGCCCGTGAGATTATCGCGAAACTGAAAGAGGAATGCAGTGTATCGGGTGGTTTCGACGAAGAAGAGATGGATGACTTCTTCGATGAGTACGAAGATGAAATCCGCGACGAGATTTACAGCCGCAACGATTCGGACGTGGTGAAGGAATTGATAAGGCACACGGACGACATTCCTATCCGTGTGGAGATGCTTTCCAACTATGACTGCATCAATTCCAACCGGTTTGAATCGCAGGGCGGTTACAGGTACGAGGAATCCTACTTCGGGGACATGGTGGATACATTGAACCTCAATCCTGCCAAGGTCAAGAAACTGCTGACGGAACACGGCTACAGGGCTTACGGGCGTTTTCCGGACCGTAAGAACCGGAACGGCAAGGAGCAGGTTTCCTACGAACAATTCTACGAGGAGCTAATCAATTCCTGCTGCGGGGCGAACCTGCTGACATACATCGGCAGGGTAAGCCTGAAAGAGCTGTATGAAGCCGACTTTTCATTGAAAGAGGTCATTATCCCCAAAGGCAACTGTTGCGGACTTTTCAGCTCGACGTATGGTGGTGGAAGCCTGCTTGAAATGGAACTGAAACGGGACGTAAAGCTGAAATTGGAAGTCAAGGACTATCATGGTTTCCGCTTCCGGCTGGATGACGAACGTTCCAAATATGACTGTTCGGTCCGGCATGTATATGGGGTGGACGACTCCTTTTTCGGAGATGCGGTTCGCATTGTATCCTGATAAAATCAACTGATCAACAATCAAATCATAGAAGATTATGGAAAAATACGATGTAAAAGTAAGGTACATCTTCGAGGGTACTTACACAGTGGTGGCGGAAGACCGTGAAGAAGCGGAAAGCATGGTGGCGGAAGACTGCGGCCTGGTATTGGGCGGCAACATCCACACAACGCGGGATGACGATGAAGTGACGGACTGGAAGTTCAGTTGTCATCCGGACTTGCAGGTTCTCTCCGTAAGGCAGCGAGGCGGGAAATCCCCCATGTCGGTATTCGGAGACAGGATCGAAGAACTGCGAAAAGACATCATCGAAGCGATACGGCAGTTGCTCCATGATCATGCCATGAACGCGATACGGTTTCCGGAAGAGGATTATGACCCGGTCTGGGTGATATGGTTCAGCGATAACGGAGACCCTTACGAGTGCAGGGTGACAGGACTCCGGGTAACAGATAACAGCCTGACCGTCCTTGCCGAAGAGAAAGAAAGCGGTGATGAAGTGGAATGTTACAGCCCGTTCGAACTCGGTGCCAGCAACATCGACTGGCTTTCCGGAATGTATGAGGCTGTATGGCGGCAACTGGAAGAAACTACCGAAGACGATTTAACCCCCAAAACGGAAGAATCATGAAATATCAAGCGGAAAATGCAGTCTCCAGCTTCTTCTACTATATGTGGAACGCCTGGAGCAAGGAAGAATGCAAGGCCGTATTTGGAGATATGTACCGGCACTTCTGGGATAAATGGTCCGCATTGGCGGACAAGTCCATATTCGGCGCGGCGGAACGGTTCTTTGCCGAGTTATCGGAAAACAACCAGAAACTACTCGTGGAACGTGCCGTTGCACTCTATGACGGCAGGGCTTTCAGAAAAGAGCCGGACGATTCCGACATCCTTGTCTGTAAAGAATGCGGTTCACGGCAGTTGGAAATCCAAGCATGGATAAACGCCAATACGGATGAACGTATCAGCTATGTGCATGATGACAATAACGGGCTGTGGTGCGATGGGAAATGGTGCGAAGAATGTGGCGTTCAGGTCTTTTTCTGTACTAAGGCGGAGTTCACACAAAAAATGCAGGGTTGGTGGGAGTCGTGCGGTTTTGAAACAAAGGAACAAATCACAGGGTTGAAAGTCTGTGACTCTCCGCCTTCCGAAAACACGCAGACATTCATTGATGCGGCAGACCAATGGTGGAACAGCCGGGACTACGAACATAAACGGGAAATTTACAACAGGTATAATTCTAAAAACGAATAATATGCAGATTAACATCATTGAACAGATTAGCAACTCATGTAGTTGCAGCCATATGGAAGCGCAGGAATACTTGGATTCTGAAATCCGGTACCTGCGCGAGTTGCAGGAGGCGGACGACCTGAGGGAAGATGACATCGAAATGGCGTGCAGCAACCTCGGGCTTGACCTTGACAATCAGGAATATTTTATCAACCGCCTCGCAGGGGCATAAATACCTATAGCTATGGCTTATTTTCATAACATACATTCATTGGCGGACCTGAAGAAGGAATACCGCCGTCTGGCATTGCAGCACCACCCGGACAAGGGTGGTGACACTGCCATCATGCAACAGGTGAACACCGAGTTTGAAAGGCTCTTTGAAGTCTGGAAAGACAAACCGGATGTCTCTGCCGCATCAACCGGGTATGAACATGACTATTCGGGTGCCACGGCAAAGGAATATACCGAGTACGTGTATAATGAATACCGTTGGAAAGGTCGCAACTACAAAGGGCAACATGCCCCTGAAATCGTAGAACTTGTGAGAACCTGGCTAAAGGAAACCTATCCGAGATATAAGTTCTCCGTCAGACGGGAGAACTACAATTCCATTTACATCAAACTGATGAGCGCGGACTTTGAGGCGTTCACCAGGGAATCCGGCAAAGTACAGGATCATATCAACCACTACAACATAGAGCGGAACCCCGATCTTACAGACCGTGCCAAGGAGGTGATGCTGAATGTCTGTGACTTTGTCATGTCATACAACTTCGATGACAGCGATGCGATGACGGATTATTTCCATACCAATTTCTACCTGACATTGGCTATAGGGAGTTACCGGAAGCCTTACAAGGTGGAACTGCCGAAACTTGACTGTAAGGGGAAGGACAAGCCGGAAGTGTTCAAGCATCCCGAAGGTCCGGCACACAAGGCCATCAGGCAGGCATTGGGAAAAGCCCGCTTTGATTTTATCGAGCACAGGAGGCATTCTGGCGAAATGATACTCGGAGAAGACCATTACGGCTCACACGGAGAGCATTATTTCTGGCCGAAGGATTATTCAAGCGCGAAACTGGCTCAGAAACGGATCGACAAATTGGAGAAAGCCGGTATTCAGTGCAAGCTTACCGGATATAACGGCGGTTACATTCGTTTTATCGGCTACACTCCCGAAGCAGAAGCGTTACTGGAGAAGGAACGACAGGAATACATCACCGCCCATCGGCAATGGCAAACCAAACAGACAGTAATCAATTAAACTTATCAATATGGAACCGAACAATTTGAACGAATGGTGGGGCGGACAGCCCGACGGACTGAAACAGGCATTCTCTCTTTTTCCCGATGGACGGTGGAAAGAGGCGGACCTGTATTTGCGAATCAATATCCGTAACTACTGCCTTCTGAAAAAAGGAGGACTGCTTCCCGAAGACAAGGACCGCTCGATGCTCAGCGAGATTGTCTGTGAGCTGGCCGATACGGAGCTGTGCCGTGCAAATGGAAAGCCACTCGAAGACATGTGCGATACGGACGGGGCTTTTCTGGAAGAGTACCAGGAACTGTTCAACCGGATATACGATGAACTGGAAATGAGAATTACGGATTATATGAACGGACAATCAAAAAAAATGTAACAATGAAAGCAAAAGTGTTCAAGTACAAGTCTGACGGGAATACCATCGTGGCTTCTTATATGGAACTGGAGCCGTATGCGAAGAATGTATATCTCTCCCTGTCGAGAAAGAACGAAGACGGGAATGAAGACGATGACTGTTTCCATGTGGTCTGCCGGATTGAAAACGTTTATTTTTCCAGCGGGCAGTATTCACGCCGGTTTCTCAAGGGAGAAGGTTGCAAAGAGGAAGCCGCCACCTATTGCAGGAACTGGATTGCGGATACGCTTCAAAGTGCGGAAAGAGGAGCCTTCGTCAATTTGATCTCCGTCCGCGTGTTCGAGGCTCTCGGACTTGACACCACTTCCCTGGTGCAAGCCCGTGAGGAATATAAAAGAATACAGGAGCAGAAACGCAGGGAGCAGAAGGAGAAAGAGGCGGAAGAGCGCAGAGCGCGGGAAGAGCAACATCAGCGGCTGCTCAATGAACAGAAACAGAAATTCCTGGACGGGGAACGGATCACGGGAGAAATGTTCCTTGAAATCACCGGAAGGGACGGTTTTGACATCCATATCAGAACCAAAGGGACATTCAACAGGCATGTGAGGGGCATTAACAGGAACGGCACCGTCAGTTTCCGGAAAATCAAGGGCTGCCGGACTCCGGACTTTACCGGATGCCATAAGGCCGTGTCCGCCTATCTGGCGTTCATTACAGAAAAAGAGGGCAAACAATAAAATCCGGGGCGGTAACGGTCTGCTCCATGCAGCTGTTACCGCTACCGGCTTCCGGCCTCACAATTCACGGTTCAGCGCCATTGCCAGCGGAAACATCAACCGGTTATAGGCTTTAAGCTTTTGCAAATTCAGCACATATCCGGCATAGGGATTGGTCAGATCGGTATAGAAGAATACATCGGTAAATCCTGCGTGTTCCTCCACGACTTCACCCTCCAACGGAATCTCCTCCACATTGAACCGCTCCAGAGGCAGTTCTTCCAGACGGGTCTGTTCCGCATTTCCCAACACATTGAGGTTACGGTTAAACAGCACGAATCCTTTCTTCCTGTAATCCACACGCATACCGTACGGACGCTCCACAAGGAAAGCATCCGCTGCTTTCTTTATATAGTTTTCCATAAAACTGAAATTAGAATTGCAAAAATACATCTTTTGTCCGGCAATGGCGAACAAATCAGGAAGAGAATCGCCACAGACCATGCAAAGCACACTACCGTGTATTTTATTTCCCACCCTGCAAAGGTAGTCCCGTGTCCGGTGTACCCTGTCAAGGTCAGGCCCCTTGCGGGGTTGGCTGAAAGAAAATCATCCTCGCCTGACGGCTGCGGTATTTTCTTTCGCCAAACCTTGCGGGTACTGCCACGGGACAGTCAGGCAGGTGAGAAATAAAAATACCGGCTCCCGGAGCCGGACGTGTTTAACAGATAAAATACAATGAATCATGAAAATCCTGAATGAAGAACATTTCGAGAATGTTAAGCGTTATGCCGAATCCATCGGTGACACCTCACTCCAGAAATGCCTGGAACGGTTGAAGAGCTGGGAAGAAAATCCTGACTGTCCCAGCGAAATCTCACTCTACTATGACCATGCCCCGTACTCGTTCGGCTTCACCCAACACTATCCCGACGGAAGGACAGGCATCGTGGGCGGCCTGCTCTATCACGGAATACCGGACCGTTCTTTCGCCGTGACACTACAGCCGTTCCATGGATGGCAGATACACACCTGATGAGAGGCAAACGACAATATTAACTTTATAAAATTCAATTCAATATGGAAACGACATTGGCAGTAATGGAAAGACAACAGCAGTTTGACTTCCAGAAAAACGGAATTGAAGTGATGAACTTCGAGACACTTCAACGCACCTATAAAGAAAATGACATCTACAACAATCCGGTGCAGGGCATCTACCATTACCAGGTCATCCGGCGCATGATGGACATCTGCGAGAAATACAATCTCGATTATGAGGTGGAAGAAATCTTCGCTGCCCAGAACAGAAACAAGACACAGCCTGGAGTGAGCATCCTCCCGCAGGTAGAACAGACACATGGCAAAAAAGCCGTGGAAGCCCATATCCTGCGCCGTATTTTCGCTACTATCCGAATCAGAGATTGGGAGACAGACGAGCTGACAACCACACTGGTCGTCGCCTACCACCAGGACGGCATACAGGCAGCCATAGGCCCCTGCGTGAAGATATGCCATAACCAGTGCATCCTCTCACCGCAGCGGAGCATCTGCAATTACGGGAAAAAGAAGGTGACAACCGATGAGCTCTTCGAAACCGTGGACGGCTGGCTGGCCAATTTCGAGGTGAACATGAACGAGGACATCGAACGGATACAGCGGTTGAAACGCAGGATTGTCCCGATGGAGGAAATCTACCTGTACATCGGCCTGCTGACAGCCTTGCGCGTTTCCCATGACAGTTCGGACAGAAACCTGTCATCCACTGTGGAAACCTACCCGCTGAACCAGAGCCAGATTTCCATCTTCACGGAAGAGGTGCTGAAACTGGCCATGAGCAAGGGACAGATTACCGCATGGGAATTATACAACATTGCCACAGCTATCTATAAGCCCGGAAAAACAGACTTCCCGGCCCTTATTCCACAGAACGGAGCCATGGCGGAACTCCTGCTTTCCCGTCTCTCTGAAGAGGTGGAAGTACAGGATGCCGTTCCGATAAACTGACATGCAAGCTTCTCAAGCCAAAGAAATAAGGGAGAATCTGACAGTGATAACAACTGAAAGATTCTCCCTTTTTTCATTTACTCTTCAAAAAGCAGCATGAATTCCACCTTCCTTCTCCGTTCGATGCTCGGAACCACTTTTCCTTTATAGCACCTGAAAGAGACATATTCCTTGTAAATATTACGGTCTCCCGACTCCAGCTTCTTTAACAGACGGCTTTTCGGTCTTTTCCCATAGCCTTTTAATCTGTAGGGTCCCACATTATATGAAAGGACTGCTGCCAACAAAGAATCACGCCCCAGATAACTGAACATACGGCACAGCTTACGGAGGTCTTCCCTCAGAATGGAGTCTCCCTGCGCTTTGGAGATGCTGTTGGTAAACCTCTCCCCGGGAAGAACCTTGTGCCCCCACCCGACATAAGGCCAATGCTTTTTCTCTCCATGCCAGCCCTCGAATCGCTTGACACACTCGACCGCAAGACTGAACCTGTCCGGACTTGCCTTTACCGGATTCTCCGCCCTTGAAGGCATACCCGGAAAAAAGACCGTGGCGGAAAGTACCGCAAACCATATTGCTTTTAACTTCATCATAGGCAGGACCGGCTTAGTGTCCGACAATTGCGACCGGCAATTCCTTACTATCCGCAGTCACGACGGAATCCTCGTCCTCCGTCTCGTTGTTGAAGTCAAAAGTCAATTGGTAAAGCTGTGCCGGTTCGCTGTTGTCCTCAAAATAGATGTCGATTGTCTGCTGATCTTCGCATTCAGAAGTGTAGTATAACCTGAACACTTCCCTGTCAAGGGGATAGCGGTCATTGGGCAACAGCACCATCCCGTCATCCATGCGGAGTGTACCCTTGCCGTCCAGCTGGAAATAGCGGATGGTGTAGCGGGCATCGGAAAAATGTCCTTCACGTTTGAGTTCACAGCGTATTTCCACCGTCTCGCCTTTTACTATACGTGTGGGAACAGGCATGTTCTCCACTTTGAACGGGTAAGACTGCTGTACTTCCATTTCATCAGAACAGGCGGACAACAGCAAAACCGCCAGACCCAGGAACAGGACTGCCACCATTCCGGCCAATCCTCTTTTTTTATTCAATGCATTCATATTCAATCAGATTTTAATACGTTATACTTAATTCTATTTTTACAGAAACTTGTTTTGCAGGTATTCGTTCAGATCCTTGTATCCTTTGTACAAAGAAGAACAGTCCACTATTCTATCCGCGTAGCGTTTGCGGAGAGCCTCCAGCGTGCGCCGTCCGGCTTCGTCCCGGTCCAGGTAACAGTTGACTCTCTCATACCTGTCAAGAACGGGGAACGAGCGTTCCAGCAATGCCACCGAGTTCAGTACGAGATAGTCGTCGCCACATCCCAATTCGAGTTGCATCCATGAGAGGCAGTCGATAAACCCCTCGAAGAGATTGCAAGTATCCGAACCGTTGTCCATCAGCGAAATGTCTTTCGGAGAGAGACTGGCCTTAAAAAAGCGGCTGCGCAGCTCGTATCCACCGCTGACATTCCTGAAACCGATGGCGAAATACCGCTTCCCGTGCAAGGTATACCTGATCTCCTTGCAGTTCGGCATAGCCACATCACCGCTAATGCCACGTTCCGCCAGATAACGGAGCAGGACTCTGTTGTGCAGCGGTCCGGACTCTACCTCCGTGAAACTCTCCTGCCCATGGGAATCCTCCCCGTCATTTCCCTTGGAGCGGGAAACAGTCTTGTGTTCGGGGGCAAGACCGCCCCATGTCTCTGTGATGAACCTGACCTGCGCCTTGAAATCCCCACTACCGATAAATTCCCCGGCAAGGGTGAATATGTCGCCTCCCTGTCCGGTACCGAAGTCATGCCAGATTTCTTTTCGTACATTCACCTGGAACGAGGCGGTGCGCTCCTCCCGGTACGGGGCCAGATACCAGTATTCGTCACCCCGTCTTCTTGCCGGTTCATATCCCATCCTTGCCAGAAAAACGGCGATAGGAATGTTTCTTATCTCTTCTATAGTCATAGATGGTACTGTTTTAATGAATAATGAATTTGACACCCAGACCGAACTGTGTCGTGAACAGGTCCAGGGAACTTCCCCACAGGGCACGTTCCCGGATACCGGCAAGAAGGACGATACGGTCTGTCAGGTATGCCTCAAGCTCCAGGGTTATCGCGCCGCCATAGACAAACGCATCCTTGGTGATCAGCCTCGAACCGTCATACAGCATCCTGTCTCCCCAATTCACGGTTTCATAGCCGGCCATTGCGGAACCGCCGATGGAGAGAAAGACCGTCCTGGACGGGTCCGACAGGAATTTCAGGTAATAGCCGCCTTCTGCTGTGAACTGTGCACAGGGCACATTCACGTTCCGGTACCCGTAATTCTTCATCAGATACTCGGTACCTATGACCCAACGGTCGGCTCTTTTGGTATATCCTGAAACGGCAAATCCGGCATAATGATTCAAGGGGGATTTCGAGCCGTTCGCAAATCCTCCGCGCAGTTCCACGCCCTTCATCCCGGGCAGGTACCGCTGGGCATGTGCCCGCCCCGGGAACAGGGCAAGCGACACGGCTGTAACGAATAGGAACAGATACTTCTTCATGGCTACTTTACTTTAAGTTCGTTTATAACTCTGGCTCTCACGATATCTTCACTTTCCACGGTGAAGGTCTGGTGCCTTCCACCGCTTTTCTCGTGCATTTCCACCACCAGCATCTTGTCCGAGGGAATGGTGAATTTGTCCAGGACGAAAACGGTGCGCCCGTCCTTTTTCCCTGCGACAGTTGTTACATAGTCGTAAGCCGCAAAGGAAATATCACCTGTTCTTGGATGGCGGTACGTTTCATCACCTTCTTGTCCACAATCTTGAATGTCACGAAATCCACTTCATAAGGTACGTTGGACCGGTTCCTGATTTGTGTATGAAAGTACAGCAGCCCGTTATGGGTGTAAAGACCGCGCAGCAGGTACTGGATGCCGAACGCCTTGCTCCCGATATGCTTGATGTGCCTTTTGTTGTCCTTGTGGACAGACTTCGAGATGAGATATACCAGTTTCGGAGACTCGCTGCCGAGTTCCTTCAGGTAAATGTCAAGGGCGTTGTTGGGACGGTTCACTTCGCTTCCGTCATGGATGAAATCCTTCATCTCGATGTTCAGCAACAACGGTTCTTCCGCATACTTTACATTGAATGTATAGAAACTTCCGCTTTCGGTTATCACGGACATGTTGGTCTCCTCACGGAAATTCTTTACGGTAGCCTTTACACGGATGACATTTTCCGCACCGTCCGCCTTGCCTGCAATGAGGTTCGACGAGCCGAGGTCCACATAACGCACCGAAGACGGGAAGATGATGTGCGTGGTCTTGTCGTAGGTCACTTCCAGACCGTACGGCGGTATCATCCTGTCGAAGGTAAGTTTGCGGGTCAGCCCGTGATAGAGGTCCCCGTCTTCCTCTTTTTGGGGATACACTCCCTTGACCGGTGTGATTTCTTTGTTTACCACCGCTGCGCTGTCGGTTTCAGTCTGGGCAAAGGCGCCCATGGTGCCCCATGCAAGGGCAAGCATTACAAATAACTTTTTCATGTTGATTGAATTTTAATGGGTTGTCATTGATTGTCATTCTGATAAAGCATCAGGGTGTAACCGGATTTGAGATGCACCTTCTCTTCACGCATCTTCCGGGAGATGTACTGTGAAACACCCTGTATGGCACCCTTTCCGAGTTCGGAAAGCAACTGGTCGCCTGCCGACTGGTTGGTGATGGAGATGCTCGTGCCGAGATTCTGCCCCAGATTGGCAGCAACCTCCTTGACAGCGTTTGCTTCCATGGATCCCGGAATGAAGATGCCTTCCTGTCCGTCATTGTCATACACGGCAAGTTTCACGGGGATGATGGTACCGCCATATTCCACCTGAAGGATGTTGACGTGAAGCCTTTCTCCCTGTATGCGCCCTTCTCCGATGAGCAAGGAGTTTTTGGGAAGGACATGCTTTCCTACACGCATCGCTTCCAGCAGTCTCATCCTCACACCCTGACCGCTGATTACAGTCTGGTTCCCGTGGATGCAGGCACGTATGGTATTTCTCACGTCTCTTTCATTCCTGTGGCCAATCGGGGTATGGAATCTTTCCGCCAATCTCCTTCCCGTTAATGACACGGAATCCCGGACCGGTTGCGGCAACGATGAAACCACGGGAGTGGAGACCAGCCCGACGGGAACGGCCTTCATGTTTCCATCCCGTCCGGCTTCTTCATCCTCCGGGCGGCTGTCCATCCTTTTGCCGCCATTACCCGGCATGTACTTGGCTGCGAGCTCGTAGGACTTTTCCAAAAGTGCCACCTGTTCCTCATAACCCGGCTGTGCATTCTGTGCGGCAACCGTCTGCTTCAGTTGTTCCACCTCGGCTTTCAACGCCTCCTTTTCCGGGTCTTCCTGCGGCGACTCGTAAAAGTTGCCGAGAGTCCTGTTGATGTCATTGTAGGCGGAGACGGATGAAGAACGGGCTTCATTCCTTCTGTCACTTGCACGTGGACTGCCATCCTTGGTATCCGCATCCGATGACAATGCCACGACAGCTCCGGAGTTTTCATCCGCAACACCTGAAAAGTCTCCCAGCGTGCGCATTTTTTCTGCCTGTTTGCGCTTCATGTCCGCCTGTTCGTAGGCAGCAATCTTGTCTTCCTCTATGCCGGCTCCCCTAGGGTCAGGCAGTTCGGTGTTGAAGCCCGCATTTTTCTCCTCCTTTTGTTTGTCCTCTTCGGACGGTGCGAAAATGAACCACATCGCACCGAGGAAGAGAAGGAACATCCCGGCAAAAACCAGGTATTTCCTGATTTCCAGCCTCTGTTTTAATTTATTAATATCATTACTCATTTTCTTTCTGATTGAATCGGTTAAAAAACTCTTCCATCTCCTGCACCCTTTTATCCGGGAGTGTATCGGCAGGAACGATATCCGGAATTTCCAACGGGGCTATCTCAATGATGTCCCGCTGTGCATCTTCCCGTCCGATGTCATAGATGGCGCGGAAAATCAGATAGAAATTTCCGAGAGCAAACAGGACAGCCAGCACGATGACTGTCAACATTCTCTTTTCCGGAGAAAGCCCGGCACACAAACCCCGAAGCTTTTCTGCAACGGTTTCCTTGATTCTTACAAACATTTGTTTCATACATTCAAAATTTTAACGGTCATACACATTGATATCCCTGTTTTCCACAACACGGAAGGCTTCAAGGATGAAACCGTGCGGATTATTGTCGCTGCGGGTGGAGTTCAGCAGCCTGCCACGTGTGACAAGGCTGCGTTCGGTCACACTCTTCTCCCTAATAATGGAGAGTTTCGCATAGGTCACGACCTCATACGGATAGGTATTGAAATCGCACCTGACACTGTCAATCCCAATCCGCTGGCTCATGTTTCCCGAAATGATCCGGTTGTAATATCCCTGCTCTGCCAAATCCACATAATGGGCATAGGCAGAACGGTCGCTGAGGAACATCGCCCGTTGGATATTACCCTCAATCGCGCTTTTATCGGGAGACAGCGTAAAGAACAGTTCGTGAAACCTCCTGACATGTTCCCTCGCTTCCACCGGACGGTTCTGTTCCAGGTCTTGTGAAAGGGCCAGCATCAGTGACTTGCCTTCATCCAGCACATAGATCTTCTCCCGTTGCGCTTCCGCGAAGCTGTAAGCCTTCCATACGGAAAATCCCACAAGCAGGGTACATACACACAGATAGACGATTCCGAACAGACGCAGGTGTCGGAAACTGGTCTCGATATTTTTCAATGATTTGAATTCCATTCTGTAAATGTTTTATACTGTTATTACTTGATAAGCCTGCCGGCAATGTTTCCCACCGCCGCTCCGGCAGTCCCGGCCACCACAGAGCCTGTCTTGGATGCCGCCTGGTTCACGTTCTTTCCATAATTGCCCGCACCGCCTCCGGCCTGCACAATCCAGTTTGATACGGTCGGTATGGTGAAATACCCGATGATGCCGATAATGAGGAAAGTGATGTAAACCGCGTTTGAGCTGTCGGGGATGAAATCCGGGTCGGAAAGCAGCTCGATGTCCCTCTGTAGCATCAGCACCTGGATTCTCGCCAGCACGCTGCTGAAAAGGTCGCTTACCGGAAGCCACAGGTAGATGCTGATATAGCGAACGAACCACTGGCTGAGAGAAGCCTGGAAACCGTCCCAACAGGAGATGGCGAAAGAAACCGGACCGAGTATCGAAAGGACTATCAGAAAGAATGTCCTCAGCGTGTCGATGACCAGCGCCGCCGCATTAAACAGAAGTTCCAGCAGTTCCCGGAAGAAATTTTGTACGGCCCTTTTCATGTTGTACATCGCACGGTCCACATACATCCCGCAGGCTTCTATAGCGTCAAACGCGCCCAGCTCGTCCAGCCTGTTGTCAAAAGTCTCCTTGTCGACCAGATAGGCTGTCTCGGGATTCCGTTTCATCGTCTCAGTTTCCAGCTTGTCCTTCTGCGCCCGGTACTCGTTCATGTCAAAGGTCTGCGACTCCAATATGGTATGGGTCCCTTTCACGACGGGCGAGAGGATGCTGTTCAGCGTACCCAGAACGAGTGTCGGAAAGAACATGATACAAAGCCCCAAGGCGAACGGACGCAAAAGCGGAAAGACATCCACAGGCTCGGCACGGGCCAGAGCCTGCCATACACGATACGCCACATAGAAAAGAGCACCCAGACCGGCAAGCCCTCGGGCGACACTGGTCATCTGTGAGCAGAGCGGCATCATTTCCACATACAGATTCTGTAAAATCTGATGCAGGTTGTCAAAATTCACAGCCAACAATACCATAAGCAATCCTCCTTGAAATTACCAGTAGCGTTCGTTGGGTGAACCGTACAGAGCCATCACACGGTCGAGATCGTTCTGTTTCTTGGCACGCAGGTAGGACACCCCGATATTCTTGTTGGTGTAATACTGTACCAGACTGCGGTTTTGCAACATGTCGTTGTAGCAGCGGTCGATGATATCCATCCTTTCCTTGTCGTTCATGGAAAGCCCGTTCTCGTTGACCACCGTCTTCAAATCGTTCAGCAAATGGGCACTTTCTTCCAGCAGTTTGGTGTATCCCAAAGCAATCGCACTCAGTTCTTCCGGCGTAAAATACGGGTCGCTGAGCATACGCTCGAAGCTGGTGACATAGATGTCCGTGATATCGCCCACCATCAGGATGGCCTGCTGTACCTTGCGGGCATCACGGACAAGGTTCTTGACCTTGCGAAGCCCGTCGTAATACTCCTTGCCCTGCTGGTAGATTTTCACGGTTTCCTGAAAACTATTCGCCATATTGGTGGCAGTGGAGGATGTGTGAACGATGTTCTTGGCAGCATTGATGATTCCCTGCGCCAGATTGCCCGGGTCGCTCACTACCCATTGGGCTTTCGCTGTGAGGCTGACAAGGAAGCAGCCCATGCACAGCATAAGAATTTTCTTTTTCATGATGTTTCTATTTTTAATTGTGAATAATTCTGTTAAAAGTCAGATTCCCATTTTCCGCCCTTTGGACGGCGGGTTCCGGAGGATGGTCCGTTGCGCCTGTCTCGGTCGGTTCTCTATTCCGGAATTCTCCCTCTTGCGTCTGATGGAGGCGAAGAGTTCGTCTGCATACGGCCTGCGTCCGGTCATTCTGACGAAACGGGCATCCAGCTCCCGGTAGGCTTTCTCTGCCTGACACGAGCGTTCCGTCGCGGAAACGTTCTTGTCTATGCCGTACTTGGCGAGAAAGTCAGGACTGATTTGCAGGATGTCGTGAACCACATCCGGTGAGGCCGCAATCCGTCCCAAAATCTCCAGTTCTCCATCCAGTCTTTCCAAATAGAAATCCGGCAGACGGACATCCTTGATGCTTTCCGCAGCCTTTTCCGCATTCCTGCACAGACGGCTTTCCAATATCACCCCCTCATCATATGCCGGTTCCGGTCCGGAACGGTTCAGCCTGTCAAGCCTGTCATAATCATCCGCAAGCCCGTACCTGAGTGCCACATACCGTGAAGGTGGCATAAGATGCACGGCCAGGTTGCAGAGTTCCCACATGTCGCTCTCTTTCCGATGGAAGTCCAGAATCCGGACAGATGACCGCACTTCTTGCGGTGACGGACGTTCCTGCTTGCTTTCCGGATTTTCCTTCGAGTAAACATCCTGCATGAATGTGTACATGGCAAGCATTCGGTGGACAGGGACGGCTTCTTCAGGTCTGATATCCATAAGCCGGGAACCGTTCTTCTCCATGAAATAAGTATCTTTCAATGCCTCCATCAGTTCCGACCTGCCCGTTTCCGCCGTTTTTTCCGGTGTCGGGAACAGGTACGAGGCTGACAACAGGCAGGAGACTTGGGTAATCACATCCTCCGACTTCCTGTACCGCCTGACCAGTTCCGTCAGCTTCCGGTACTCCTTTTTCCGGACAAGTACCCTTGTCTGTTTCATCACTTCCGTCAACTCCTTGAGGCGCGGCTCGTTCAGATAGCGGCGCTGCTGTTCTTTTATCCATTCTTTCATTTCCATGATTCGTGATTGTTTTTCGGTTTTCATGTGATTCCAATCCCTTTCACCTGGCTTCGCTTGCTATCGGCCAACTGCCTGATGGCGAGCTCTATATTGCCTCCGAGTTTCTCCGTAAGCCGCATCAGCTCAAGTTTTTCGGTCTCTTCTGTGGTGTAGCAGACGTACTCCTCAAGTGAAACCTCCGTAGCATAGACCGCCGACTGCGTACCGCCCAGACCAATCCAGACTTCCTTGTATTTGCGGGAAGGATTGTTGGCCATGTTGATGGAAAGTATCTGCGCCCGCTCCTTGTCTGTCAGACCGAGCAAGGTCTGGATCTCATCAAACTTGTTCATGTACTTGCGCTGGTCAAGCAGAATCTTACAGTCACTGTTGTTGATGATGGTTCCCTTGACAATGGGAGAAGAAATGATATCCTCTACCTCCTGCGTGACCACCACAGCCTCGCCGAAGAATTTTCTGACGGTCTTAAAGAGATATTTCAGATATTCCGCCATGCCCTCTTTGCTGATGGCTTTGCCGGGTAGGTCGGGGGCATTACTGCCCCTTTCCCCCCTAAGAACCGTACGTGAAAGTTTCCAATCATACGGCTCAAGCAACTTTAAATTTCTATCTAATAGAAACCAGCTCATTGTTACATCTATTTAAGTTGAATGACTTTTCTTCTGCAACTGTCATGTACCAAGAAATTAACTTTCTTTCCATTGACAATTCTTTCATTAGTTCCCCACGAGTGTTCTTTGTCTATGGGTTCTCCGCATATGGGGCATAAATGATTTTGTTTTTCCCACATATACAGCAATGATTTTCTACCATTAAGCGACTTGAGCATCTTGTAAGTCTTGCGCTTTTCAAAATATTCTTTCCATTCAGGGTCGAGAGGATTGGCTTCACCTTTCACTTTTACGTATCGGGTGATTTTCGTGTCGTACAGTCTTTTGAGGGCAATCTTATCATCCGCTTTACCCCTTTTGAAGTTCGCCACAAAGCACCAGTTACGATTCTTTATTCGTGTAAAGTATCTGCTGGCAATCCAATATTTACCTTTCTTGGGATGTCGTCTCTTGGCCCATTGCCATAGCTTTTCAAATATCAAGTAATCAGCTTTTCTGAATGTGTCCGAAGCCACGCAATTCTTGTAGTAATTCACCCAACCGACTATTACCGGATTCAAAAGTCTTATAAGAGATTCCTGTTTACTACCTTTATTGGAATCAATGATTCCTCTGATTTTCTCCATGAATCCCTTCAGACTCTTTTTGGACGGCTTTATTAGAAGTATTCCATTGTATTTACGGATATTGTACCCGAGAAAATCAAAGCCCTCTTCAATATGGGTTATCTTTGTCTTTTCTTCTGATAGAGTAAGTCCCCGACTTTCAAGGAAGTTCTCCACTAACGGCTTTATTTCCTCCAATGCTTCCCTAGTCCTTCCCGTAATGATAAAATCATCCGCGTATCGAACCATGTGAACCTTTGGATAATATACTTGTCCCTTAACGGATTTCCTATAATACTTTTCTGCGAGCATTGCTTGCAGACCGTCCAATGTCATATTGGCAAGAGTTGGCGAGATAATTCCACCCTGTGGAGTTCCTTCTTCCGTAGGGAATAATTCCTTGTTGAAAACGAAACCGCATTTGAGCCATTTTTTCAGCATGACTTTATCCATTGGAATATTTTCCAACAGCCAGTCATGACTGATATGGTCAAAACAACCTTTGATGTCTCCTTCTAAAATCCATTCGGGAGAAGCTGTCTTGGCAAGGACGCAAAAACATTGTTCTCTTGCATCGCCAGCACTTCTCTCTTTACGGAATCCGTAGGAGTTGCTGTCAGCAGTTGTTTCTGACACAGGTTCCAATGCGAGCAGATACAATGCCTGCATTGCCCTGTCTTTCATCGTCGGAATCCCTAATGGACGCAACTTCCCGTTACTCTTTTTAATATGTATCCTTCTTAGAGGTTGAGGGGTATAGCCTCTTCTTCTTAGCTCGCTGATGGCCTTGAATTTACTGTTGGAAGTTGCCCACACAGCTTTATCAACACCCGCAGTTTTACTGCCTCTGTTCGATGTAACACGTTTTACCGCTAAAGCTTTAGCGTAAAACGAATGCGTCAGCATCCACTGCAAAGCTTTCACCCTGCCGTGTTTGCCTGCTTTCTGAGCTTTTACAATACGTGCTTGTAGCTTATTAACCGCTATTTCGCACTTGTTCCAGTCTATGCTTTCCCAAGTGCTCCACTTTTGGTCAGTAGATGCACACGATGTCTTACTTTCGTTCATTTGCTTTTCTCCTTTAAATAAGTTCTAAAAGTTTCTTGTAAAAAGTCACCTTGCGGAAGTCAGCCCACTTTCGTGTGAGGTGATGTTTCAACCTCTATCCGCTCCATTACAGAATGGCATTCGCTTTTTCCACATTCCTCTGCCCGCATTTCATTCGGCTTTCCTTACGGTTTGCTTACCTGCTGTTATACAGGAGAAATACGGGTTTACCATGTTTCTTGTATATGACAAACGAATGGGTTAGAATCCGTCTATCCGCCGGCAGTCATCATGTTCGTGTAACCTTAGCATGAAGAAGGTTATCCGACTGCGTCCCTTTTGGGTTAGAGCCCAGTATCATTAACAGCTCATTCGAAGTTACGACGTTTATCAACGGTTCACATTACGTTATTCATACCATTCAGCCTAGCTCCCCTGCCACTCGATACTAACGGCAGTTGTCGTTCCCTCGCGGTTCTGACTTCTCCTTTCGGAAGGGCTTCATTGTTGGTTCTGCTATCGCACGACCTCATTGCTTACTATCGCACGTTCCCATAGGCTACTGTTGACGAAACAACAGGTTTAATCGTTCTATTTCCAGCGCGTGGAATGGAATGTTAAACAATCATATACAAGACTTACATGTCGCAGTCATGCTTCCTCAATCAGTATCATCTTGCGGATGCCTTGCAAGCGTCTCATTTTATTAATGAAAGTCTCCATGATAATGATAGTCACCACCGGAAAAAGGACGGGATTATCCTTCACGACATCCAGTTCGAATACGATGAACCGCTTGTTCAGTAAATCCAGTTCCTTGTCCGAGTTCAGCAGATACCCGTATTCGCCGTTCTTGTAATAGGGTTCCAGCACGTTCAGAAAACCGTCCACGTCAAAGTCCTTCTCGCGCACGTTCTTGTCCGCCAGCACCTTGCGGTAGTCTTTCCTTACAAAGTCATAGAACGAGTTGAAGTTCGGCTTTATCTTCCGGTTCTTCTTTATCTTCTCGATATACAGGCTGACTGCGTTCGAGAGCGCCACCTCTTCCGAGCGCCGGGGCGGTTCGTCCTCCCTTTTCCATAAGGTCAGAATCAGCGTCTTGATGCTGTCCCGCTTCTCGATGTCATACCGGTAATCCTCGGTGAAGAACGGATTGAAGGAAATCGGGTCATTTTCCTGGTAAGTGAAATAAACTCCGTCATCCCCGTTCGTCTTCCGGCGGATCAGGTCGCACAGCCCCTTGTATGAATTTCCGGTATCCACCAGCAGGATGTGCGTGCCCTGTTCCCAATACTGCCTCACCATATGGTTGGTGAAAAAGCTCTTTCCACTGCCCGACGGGCCGAGGATGAACTTGTTCCGGTTGGTCACCACCCCTTTTTTCATGGGCAGGTCGGATATGTCGAGGAAGACGGGCTTTCCCGTCAGCCGGTCCACCATGCGCAGCCCGAAGGGGGAGAGCGAGTTCCGGTAGCAGGTTTCTGCCGTAAAGAAGCATAGTGCCTGTTCGGTGAACGTGTAGAAGCTCTCTTCCGAAGGAAAGTCCGCCTCGTTTCCCGGTATGCCCGCCCAGTAAAGGACCGGCAGGTCGGTGGTATTATGGCGGGGGGGGGTTTTCCTCCGCGCCCGGGGGCCGCCCACGCCGGTTTTTCCCCGCCGCAGCCCATCCCCGCTTTTTGCCCCTGGCATCACGTTGTAATGGCAGCGGGCGGGGTGCGGCCCGTCTCTTTTACACAACTCCCGGGCCCCCGGGCGGGCGCCCATCT